>JGI24158J21664_10000980_pt1 | contig 29898 bp, 20 predicted proteins | sample Ectturendosymbi3_FD_21664 | JGI IMG/M metagenome (IMG submission 21664)
CCACAAGACTTGCTGAATCCGTAGAGGGTTTGAACAGCTCTCTAGCTCAATTGCCTGGCGAGTTATAGGATTGCAAAGCTCTGCAAGAAAAGTGGCGAACGCGGGACTGAAAGGGCTAGAGAGGTATACATCGCGGTGACAACGTAACAGATTTGCAAAATTTGAAAATTTCGTTTTTTGTTTTACAAGAAACTGACTACCTTTTCTTATTTTCGGTCATTGTAACACTTACCCTGAATCTGAGGGTGTCATTGAAACCTTCTGAGTAGGTGTGATCCATGTGGGTGGACCTGCTCTACAAGCTCATTTATCTTGGAGCCAGGATTGCGGAGTCGGAGGTAAAATATCCAACTCCGACCTTTCCAAAATTTCCGACTCCCGACTCCGGCCTTTCCAAAATTTCCGACTCCCGACTCCTTAACATAAAGGGAATGAAATTTAGCTGGTAAAATCAATGGAAACGTGGTGCACAGCAAGAAATCTCTGTTTCAACAAACGTTTCAAAAGAAACTACCATTTCAACAGGAATTCCCAATTTAAAGGTGTGATTTAAAAAATAATCCAATTGAACATCCGGTGTCGGAGTCGGACAAAAACATCCGACTCCGACTCCCAGAGTTGTTAGGAATTCGAATCCGACTCCACCCAAAAATCCCTGACTCCTTACGATTCCGACTGGGTATTGCAAGTGGCACCCCGGTTGGAAGGAACCACTGCTTTGGAGTGTTATTTCGCAGTAAAGTACTTGCAATGCGTCGGCAGGAAACAGAGATAGCCAAGTACGAGTAAAAGGTTGGCAGTAATGGTGCTTCTAGAAGAGGGGTTACCAACCTTTCTCTGACCATGTATCCCTTCAGCATTTCGACAGATGAGCCTGTACCCCTAAAACTTCTTATGACAAAATATTTCATCATGATCAATCATAAATATACTTAACCATACGCATATAATGTTTTTTGAAAAAATATTCACTGATAAATATTTGGAAATAAACAACATATAAATATATTTTTCCCTTCTATTGCCAACAGCTTTTCAGATAGGTAAATGTACCCCTAGGGGTACATGTTCCCAGGTTGGGAACCCTTGCCTAGAAAAAGATACTGTAAATAATAAGACTGTTGCTTCTACAGTAGTTTAACGTACCGGCCCCTTTCACAGCTTGCTCATGTGACCTGTTACCTAAAAATGTCAAGTATGTTTGTTTCAGCAATAGTGTACTCTTGGGAACACTGGAGCGCAGTCTCCTAACTTTTTGAAATTCTCCACTAACGTGAAAGCATGTCTTCTTCACAACGGAGAGTTACCGCATTCCTTTACTAGCACTACACCACAAGCGATATTGCAGTTATGAAAAAGTAATGCTTGAAATGTTAGCCGGATTTTTTTAAGGAATACTAAGGCTAGAACTGTGTCCGCATTGACCTTGTAACAGGGAGCCACTCACTCATGGCTCCACTGATCTAAAGCAAACTAAACGTGCGTTGGGTGTGCGACCGTGATTAGTTGTGCCTAACCGTGATGATTCGTACCATATTTTTGCACAAAAAAGAAATTTAAAACTCCTCGACACTTCCAAAATTTTGTTAGTCATACACAATAAAAAAAAGGAAACGTTTCGTACGAAGATAGACGAGCTGTTCTGCTCGTTTTTAGTTCATTGTGCTGACTAAAATTTGCAGAAGTTAAAAATTCACATTGTATTGACTAAAGTTTACACAAGACAGACTACTATTGAGTGGATGCAAACACTGGAATGTAGCCGTTTGAACAAAGTAAATGTGGGTATAAACGCCACGGTTTAACATTGAAAAGATAGAGGAAAAGTTCAACAATACGTAACAAGAAGCAGGGGTGGATCCAGGGGAGGAGAGCGCTCCCCTAAAACCTACGAAAGTAACTTTTTTCACCATAATTTTGTACACTTCGAAAAACAACATTCGCGATATAAGGCCATTTTGTTGTCCATTTTTTTGTCACAGAAGTGTTGTGAAGTATACCTCACCCCTCTTACAGTAGCGAAGCCTTTATCGACTTGACTACCAAATATTACTGAAATCAAACCCCTGGCCTAATCTCACTGGCTGGATCCGCCACTGACAAGAAGTTAAATATAGATGATGTTTGGGCAGGGTTTCCAAGAGAAATCTTTTTAGGCGGAACAAAACACATTTTCGGGCCCCAGAGCTGCAAAATTATTTTGAAATAATAAAAATTGAGGCCAATTAATGTGCATCAAGCTTCAACAGGTGCTCGTTTATTGAACATATGAAACATTATGTTAAAACATACCGGTATTCAATTAATGTGACAATATTACCATTTTTTAAACATGGCTTTCAAATGTTCATAGTAAAATCTTATCACGGAAGAAACTAGAAAAAAATGCCGCAGTCTCAGAATGTATGAGGTTGATCGAGGTTGACTGAAACGCTGTTAGTGAAATGAGACTGCGACCTCATTGAATAACTGTATCCTTGGAATAAGCTTACTTATTATAACAAAAATGAAGGCAGAGAACGAAATATTTTGTCAACCAACTATTGCTTCTCTTTTTGACCGCGAGCCACGCGGGCTACAGGCCGGCGACCACTGCTTTAAAGCATCCTGACGAAATACTGAGTGGTTAGTTTCTCCTGTAAGGTTTCGAAATCTTCAGATTTCTGGGTATGTCCGCTAATCCTAACCTCACATTCGATAGCCTGTATCTGCTTTCGGCGCAAGTTTTACAATCAGTTAAATGCACGGCACACCGCCGCGGTGCACTATATTCGTAATCGCTTGCGTTCTGCACTGCAGATAGGCTACTTGTTAATTTTTAACTTTTTTAGTTATCTTACACATATGCGCTACATTCGAGGGCTACTGTTGTTAGATTAGTTTTTATTGTGAACTGACATGATTCCATTCAAGTTTCACTTGAAGTATCTCTTAGCTTGAAACTACTGGTTTATGGGAAAGAGTTTTATTAAAGATTTGTTTGAAAATGAAAGACGTAAAGGAAAATTCAGTTCAATGGACAGACCGGGACAGTAATCGTGAATGTCTTGAATTCGACAAAGTAGGCAAACATTCAAGTTCAACATAAATAATTACTGTTGATAATTAATTATCAATGCTTCATATCAGGAAAATGTACTGCCAGCAATTCACATTAAAATACATCACACTGGCTTACTAAATCCTTTTGGTCAGACCAGTTTTATCACCAGTATTAATTTCGCTACATTGTTCCGAGTTTGTTAGTAACAAACACTCAAATCTTGCTTCAGTCTCGGGCCCCTTCGTAGCTGTCGGGCCCCGGAACAATGTACTTGTTGGACGCCCCTCTCATAGGTCCTGTGTTTGGGGATTTCAGAAGTACTTTCCTTTACCTGGCTCAAAATTGCATTTATTTTATTGGCAAAGCGGGGTGGTACATAATGTATTACTCAAAATCTTTGTCTCCAAAATAAGTACGCAGTTTTGAATTCAAAAGAAAAAAATCAAATAAGAAAGGTTAATATTGGTTTTGAAAGCAAGGTTGAATCATCCCTGTACAATTTCCACCAGCATTATTTGATCACTGTCACTTGTTTTCGCATCCCTATAGGGAAGAGATCAAGAAGTATTTTGCTCGTCAGTTTCCGAACAAGCCAGTGTTTTCTTCCTTATGCTTGGGTTTTTTTACGCCGTATCTGCGCCTTACACTCGCTTGGATTTCTGTTCTGTGATGAAAGTTGTATACCCAGATACAGAAATGTGATCTGTAGACAACACTTATCATGAACTTTGCAGTCAATACCACGTTTTTAAGTAAATTTGGATTTTCCGTCTACATTCTGGAAGAACGTTTGATGCGCGAAACTTGTATAGCGTTTCCGTAATAAGGGATAAAAAACAACCTCTTGTCGCGTAAGAAGTTTGACAGAAATGGTAAGCTTTCTACAGTCCGCCGTATCACAAATGCGCTTGACCTGATGAACTCGCCATACTTTGGCGCTTGGAAGCAATGGTGAAAGATTTGTGTTCAACGCCCGTTTTTCAGCATAAATTAGACTAAATTTCTGTTTGTTTTGAAGCAATCGAAAACTTCACGCGTGAAAAGCAAACGCAGAAAATCGGGTTTTTGGTAACATTCTACATTTTTGCAAAATGTTTAATGTGTGGAAATCATGTTTTGGCTTTGATCTGGCACTTTCAAATATGTGTTTGCGTCATTTAAAGTTTTCTGATTGCAACTTTCAGTTCAAGAAAATTGGCTATCCGACCAGGGCACATCTATGGAACAGGAAAGCAAATCAATTTTGCCACAGCATGATGCCATCAGATTTGGAAGTCAATGGCAACTACAGATTTAGCCAGCAAGTGCAAATCAGCAATGTACGTATCGCCTGACTTGAAAATAATGAAGCCATACTACATAGTGTATACAGTGTTAATAAGTTTAACCGAAACCTGTATTTGCCTCATAGGTAGCCTATTACAATTTGAAATAACGGTGCAGGTACGCAGTTAGTTACACTTTGGTTTCACATCCCAATAGTGGCGTAGCAACTTCCAAGAGTGCAATTGTTCACCAACGATATTAATTCTTTAACTTCAGAATTAGCGCATCAGCACTTGATGTTATCCCTTTACAATTTCACATCATTCCTATTTTTAACACTGCAAGTAGCTATTTAAAGAAGTACTTGCTACGTTTAGCTGCTCCTGTCTAGGTGCACTACAGCAGGTGACTGAAAATATGAATGCCTCACAAACTTGACCAATGATTTATGTATGAACCGCGGCCACGCTGAGGTTTTCTAAATGTATACAATGTAAACGATAATATACTATTTAATCTGATTTTATAACATCCTACTTCAATTGTCACATAAAAATAAAATATTCTCAAATGCAAATCGATCCTATTGCTGCATTAAACCACGGCTCTTACCCAGGCCCGGATTAACCATTGGGCAAACCTGGCAAATGCCCGGGGCCTCGCGCTTTTGGGGGCCTCGCGCTTGAATATCAAACCATCCTTTACTGGTTTTTCATGTTTTTAGGCTGCTCACCACGCGTCAAAATTGTAGAGCTTTTTGGTTACTCCGTTTATTACAGAGGTCTCAAACTCAGCTTGCTCTGAGGGCCAAATGAGGGCTTATAAAGCAAACCGAGGGCCGAGTTGCGCTGACGCTGACACAACAATGGCGGTATACGTGAACCTTGCTAGAAACGGCTATGGCTGTGCACATCTTATATCCCGCAAAAGGTATCATGAGTTAAAGGCAAATCATTTCTAGACGTCTCTGCTTTAGTGTAAAAAGAACTTGTTCACTCGCTAATCGGGCACTTTTAAACACCGGTGAATAAACTAAATAACATAAATGTTAATTATTTGAAAATTCCCAAAAAGCATCGCGGGTCACACAAAACGCCCTCGCGGGTGGCGTGTTTAAGATCCGTGGTTTAGTATATTAAATACGTTAAGGAAACTGACGACTTTGGCATTTATCGTCTCTGAGTGACTTAATAGAATTGAACGAAACAGCACCCCGCTTTATGACATCAAAATCAGTGCATCCATGGGCGCCCGCAGAAATTTTTCCAGGGGAGCAACGTCGAAATTTTGTTCATCCTTTTCAGGTTGCTGACGATGCAATGCAAATGGACATTCACAAAATGCTTCACCCTTTCTACCCTATTAGTCTGTGCAGGTTGAATTCTCAATCTTTTGTCTGAAATGTTTTCTACACTTCTGCTATCAGAAATGCTTTATCTTTTCATAAACTGCCTAATATCCATTTTTTCGAGCATTTTCTACAAATAAGTCATAATTTAAGAATGATCAACGGCCAGAACAACATAGTGAGTCTCAACCGCTCATGTGCGTGCAAAAAATGCGCCGTCATGATACTGCTCGCAGCTGACTTTTTTCAAAAAGCACACATTCGCAGAGTGACAGAGGCTAGGTATCTTCAGTAAGTTCGTTACTAAGTATATCTAACACCTTTGCAATTACCGTATAATGCGCTGACGTAACAATTAGTTGCGAAGTTCTTGTCGCGATCGTGAGGGTATCAGTCTTAGATCAAACAAAGCGCTGTTGTCCACTAGGACTAGATCGTGTAACTACTGTAAAGCTCCCATCGCAAAATTTCAGTCAAGTAGTACTGTTCAAGTTGCTTTTGCGTGAATTTTGTTGAACATTTTTTGTAAACGGTGTACGTTTTAATCTGCGAGAGAGACACATCTTTCCTCAACACATACATGAATGGGCGATTTGTGCAGTGATGATGTTCAGAGAGTCTATGACAAAAAATTGTTGTGTAGTGTCACGGCAGCAAAAAATTGTTTTTCTGTGATACAACTTTATGTTTAAACAAATCAATCACATACGAACCGCCGTTCATGGTCACCCCCAACTGTCTCTGAAGTGTAGGCTGCCAAATCGTATCAGTTTTGACCAGGCCCGTAACCAGCTGGTGACACCAGGGGGGGCGAAGAGTTTTCTAAGAGGGGCCCAAATTTTTTACACTATGTCCAGTAGATTTGAACTATGTCCAAAACATTTTTCTAGGGGGGCAAAAATTTTCTAGACCCCTGTTTACGGACCTGGTTTTGGCGTTTTTGACTGGTCAAATACTGTAGTACTGTTCAAGTTGCTTTTGCGTGAATTTTGAACATTTTTTGTAAACGGTATACTGTTTTGATCTGTGAGAGAGTGTAGACATATCTTTCCTCAATACAAAAGTGAATGGGCGATTTGTGCAGTGAAGGTGTTCAGAGAGTCTATATGACAAAGAAATTGTTGTGTAGCGTCACAGTAGCAAATACATATTTTTTGTGATACAACTGTCTGTTTGAACAAATTAACCACATACGAACCGCCGTACGTGGTCACCCCCAATTGTCTCTGAGGTGTAGGCTGCAAAATCATATCAAATTTGACGTTTTTGACAGGTGCTTCTGCAAAGTTGAAACCAGGGCATGTATAAGCTGGGCAGTTGTGCTAAGCGTTTAGTGGGCCTCGAGGTCACGACTTTGCCCGGGGCCTCGCGTTCATTTAATCCGGCCCTGCTCTTACCGGCGTCTTAAGTAGTTTTAACAAACATGGAGTTTACTTTTCGCCGAACAACTCGTGTTTGTGTTTTTCGCTAGACAGCTTGCGTGATGGAGATTATTTTTCGCATTGCATTTCAGAAATATTTGGGTTTAAAGTAGACGTCACAAAATTTAAAAGTGCCTTCGCAATTTCAGGAAAGCGAGAGTGTCGATTTCGTGTGGAAGATAACGAGAAAACGTCGAAGAGTGTACATGTTGGAACAGCCAATCTTCAAGTCATAAAGCTAATTTGTATGGACTTGTAGACAAACCTATTGACAGTTGTACAGCTATTGCTTGTAGGCTGCCGGACCAATGGTAGAAATATTCAAGCTGCAGGTTTCAATCACTCTGGTATGTCACAGGAATTATTTAGGCATCGCAATCTTAAGTTCCAACTGATTGCTAGTGATGTTTTTTCTGCTTTCAAAAAAAAAAAAACGTAACTTAATTTACTGCTTAACGTGCGCAAATTTTGAAGTAGCTGATTTGTATGCTTGTTGAGATTTTGTGTATCTTATGTCAATAAAATACGACTTCATTCGCCTCCATTAGTTTTCACCAAGCGTTTCTTTACTCGAAGGTATTTCTTGGTTGTCATGTTCAGTCTACTTTGTACCCATATTGCGGGAGCACCTCAAGTGAAAAACCGCGTCAAGGCGATAACAAACTATAGTTCAAGGGTTTTTTAAGGAAAATGTTAGGTACCCGGTATGGACCTGTAGGGACCCGATTTCTCTGATTTTAGGGACCCGATTTTGTCTGATTCTAGGGACCCGATGATAATTTTATCTTATTCTAGGAACCTGATTTTCAATTCTAGGGACCCGAATCGGGTCCCTAAAACGCCTTAAAAAGACCTGGTTTAACAGAAATACATCAAACCAGCAGACAGCAACCAGGCAATGATCACTGAAACGGATATATTCACACTTGATTTTGTTTCCATTAATAAAATGCAAACGAAAGCAAAAAATTTCTCTTAAAATTTGCCACTATTAACAGTCAAGGAGTCGCCTCGATCCTTCCTCCATTTCAAGCTTCGTTTAAGCTCTTCGTACTTTATGAAACTGATACACAGAAATTTCAGCCACCGATCTCTTCACGGCGGTAATTTTTGATGATGCGTGGTCAGTTAATATAGAGGCTGTGCAAAGTAATTTTATACTGTTTTGCAACTGCAGAAAAAGGTTCCAAGCCTTCAATAGTTTTTTTGTTTGTTTTATTGAATTCGCATCAATTTTTGAGGGCGAGTAATTCTGTTTTCATTATTAGCTCCTGCAACGCACTTTGCATACAAGTTACAAACAGTAAGACAAGCGTTCTAAGGCCACGTACTATGGTCATTCGTCGTGCATATATATGACATGGATCGAAATTATGTTTCTGAGGTTAAGCCTTCGCAAAAGAAACTTTATTGCTTTGCAAAATTAGACGCTTTATAACCTGATTGAGACCGTTCGATTTGGGCTCACAGTAGTGATACTGTGCCAATAACGTCGAAACCTGATTTTGAACCGGTTAATTTTGAAAGTAGATTTGGTGTCGCTGAAGTTTGTGATGCAAGTCGAAACCCAGTGTTTAGAATGCGTGACGAGTTGACGATACACATTTCGCGTAAATAGCAAACTCACCGACACTTTCGAAATCAAATAAGCAAAATGCCAAAGGAGTTGTTTCGTAAAAGATAGCTGGTACAGAACATGTCGATTCTGTTGCCGTAATTTTTTGCAAAATTTGATGTCAACGCAAGAAAACGTTACAATAAAATTGTGTGCGCCCGATATGCAGTGGCGTGACGATCAAATCAGGCCTGTAGCCAGCACAACAAAATTCGGGGGCGGGCACTAAAAAAACTGGCCCCGAATGCCCACCGTGGCTACGGGCTTGGATCAAATACACACATGCTAAAATGTGCAGAGTACCCACCACCATTAATGTCAAACCACACAGATACGATACATGCTAACTGTCATATGCGACTAAGGCTATACTTGATCAGCAATTAGGCAATCACATTACGCTATAGGCACGAAGAGCCTTGCGGTCAAACTTTCTAGTAACAAACAACGTACAGTATTTCAAAAAAGTTGCTGGAAAAAAAACAAGCGCGAATTCCTGACATCCAACTTAGCTATACTTTGCAGATGTGGAAACGAAACCTTCCTAATTACAGTTTTTCCACCGTGCTCGGTGTATCACAAACGCGTTTCAGTTCCACATTTAGTTACGTAAAAATGTCACCAGCTCGCGACAAAAACAACCTGACTTTAAAAAACAATAGTACTTTTGACCGGCTGAGTTGGTTGAGCACCCGCCGGCGAGGAAACCAAACCAAACCAAACCTGGTAGGATGGGTTCGATTCCTCGCTGGGTTATACTAAAGACACGAAAAACGTATTTGCGGCCTTCCCAGCCTCGTACTCGGCGTTGATGAGCGGATGCAAGGGAACGGTTCACGCGCGGTGCTGCCACTGACTCGACACCAGCACGCAGCATTCAGTGCGATGTTCCACGGCGCAGGAAAGCGGTGATAGGCGCCCGCAGAACTTTCGAATGAGTACAAAAAGCGAGTTTAAACCAAACCGAGTAGGGATTTTTGCAGATAATTTTTATGTCTTTGTGATCAACGTTTAATTAGGTTTTTTTTAAGGCGTTCTAGGGACCTGATCATTGCGATATAGCACAAGAATTTGCTAGGTGACACTGGAACCCTGAATAAACTTTTTCTGGTCGGCACAAGCAGTGCAAACCTTACCCGCTTTGCAGTGGCCGCTGTGCCATGGTCTCGCGTGCAGACCAATGCGGAACCGTATATACGACCAGGAAGAGATGAAAAAACTCAATATCAGCTGGATTATCCAATTGACAAAAGTGAATTTGGCCGTCTTGGAAAATAGATAGCGCATGCAGGTCGAATTGACAGCCACACCATCACTCCGCCTCCTTGCAGGAATAAGCGCTTCCACAGCGAAACGAGCCCTTTCGAGTGCAACAGAAGGTTTTGCAAAACTGACTCAAAAAACAACATGCTCCCCAACGACGAAGAGAACTGCAAATTTGGGGTGTGCGAAAGACAATTGCAAGGAACTCAAGTACCAACAGGAAAAAACGTGGTCTTGAGCAACGCTTTGCTTAGAAATAATCAAGAAACAAATTCTGTGTGTGCGTGATACGGTCGTAATGGTTTTTGGGTTGTCTATCCTTCAGGATTCAGTTTGAGGGGTAAAGGGGTGAATGCTCGAAAAAATACACTCCTTGACCGTGGTTGCAGACTTAAATGGTTGTCACTTTAAGTTCAATCGTACCCTGCATGCGCTGTGTGATGACAAGGATGATAAACACAAGATCAAGACGGCAAGTAATGTTAANAGCAGCANTATCAAAGTAACGTCATTACTTAATATAGTTTACAATGTGATAAACCAATAGCAAACTGCCACGTGNCATCAAACGATGGTAATTTTTAGACAGTTCTACAACAGGGAGACTAGACTTTCCTTTCAACTGTTTTCCCTTTGTCGCCAAACAGGACGTCGGAGAGCGGTGGAATGACGGGGGCATTGCCCCCTGCCTTTCCAAAAGGGGGCAAGGAGGGTGGAGGTGCTTTTTCATAACAGAATCATAGGTGATTCCATGGTTTATCAAGATCGACTTGAAACAAATTTATTGCAGCTATTCGCGCGCCCAGAAAATTTACAATGGTTTTCTACATTTTCTGGTATTATTTTTGAGGTCAGCGCTGTTGCGGAACAGAAATATGGATAATTGATAACGATTTTTTGTTTTTTACAAGTTTCCATTGCCCTCAACTCTTTTACTGCCCTCCCTGGTCACCGCTGTTCCGGCGTCCCTGTCGCCGAATTCATACCGGTACTTCCAAAATCTTGCCGTGAATATGTTTCATAAAAGAATACCAGCCACCTCTGTTTTCACTAGGCAATGAGCGAAAATCGTAAATTTAACGCACTTTGAAAGAAAACCACTTCATTCACCCATAGATTTAACTCCCTGGTTACGTTCCTGACATCATCAAATCGGAAAATCATTGTATTCGTCATCAAGCACAACCAGTCAATCGATAAAACATGATTTTTTAAGAAAGCACAAACAGAATGTAAGTTCCGACGCAACGAACCCAGTGCTGATCGTACACAGAATGATTTCTTGTTGACACGTTGACATCCATCACCAGCGTTCTAGAAGATTACTTCAGAGCGGGCACAGGTCCAGTCATGTTTTCTGTAAATTCTCTCGAAGCTTCCAACAAATCGTTCCGATACCTGATGGTCTCCGCCCACTGATGCCTGTTCTTGTGAAGTGCGGTGTTCTTGTTGCACTCGTAATGGAATTCGGGACCTTTCATCTCGTACCTGCAGGAGAAGAGCGCAGATAGAAAAAAATCCAATGCACGATATGGTTACGTAATTCTCTGCAGAATCTCGTACATCCTGTTAGGTCAAGCCTGCACAACTCAGAAAGGTCGAAGGGCCAAATTGATCAGCACAAGTTTGTCGCGGGTTGCAAAAGTTTTTTTAATTTCGTTGGAGCTTGTAAGAAATTCTGGAGCGACAGTTAATTATCCGCAGTTTTGCAACATTTTCTGCAATTAAGAAAACGCGCGTGGTCCGCAAGAAAAGCTCCGGCGGCCCGTATGTTGTGCAGGCGTGTTAGATTATCGACGGTGTCTTTTGATTCAAAGCAAGTCAAGGTTAACTAAAAGTTTGTTTTTTTTTCGTCAATTCATCTCTGTAGGGTCTTCAGGGGTCGGCAACCTCCGGCCCGCCAAGCAAAATCATCCGACCCGCAGTCTCTTCAGATATTGCAGTAACTGTATGGCCCGCCTACTGGTATTACATTTTTCGAATCTGACCTCCTTGCAACCTCTTGTATTGTATACTGATGAAAAACTATTTATGATCAATCGCACTGTGCTATAAATGTACTGCATGTCGCATTTTGGGCTTCCGTTAAGAACTTTGAAAATCAGGAGTTGATCTGATTAAAATTCCATAAATTCCCAAGTTTTAACCACATCATAAACAGCAAAGACAACGGAAGTGTTGGTGGAAAATTAGTACGGGCCGCGATACCTTGCAGAGTTTCTTTTTGACCCGCGACTATGGGGAGGTTGCCGACTCCTGAATTCTTGAAGCTTGAGGAGCCTGATTTTTAGTTCATTAATTTTTCGTTACAAGATCAACAAAGCTCGAATAACACAATCAGAGTCTTGATGCCAGCTGATGACAAACCTAAGTCTGTTTCGCAGAAACAGTAATTCAACCACTCAAACATAAGAAAATGTCCTTGTAACAATCGTTATGCCCGCCGGACAAACCCACCACTTCGGCTTCGGGCCTCTGATCCTTTCCAGCTCCGCTTCCCTTTTCAGTTGCAGCAAGTACTCTTCCTCAACTCTTAGTCTTTCCAGACGCAACCTAAAGCAACCATATATCTCGGAAGTCACTTCTCCGGCCACATGCTTAAAAGTTGACTCGGCAAAACGTGACCACAAGAGGGCGCTGTCGTCTGCACTCAATTTCGACTGATCTTTACACTGACGTTGGTTTCAACCAAAAAATTGCAACAGATATATATAGAAACGCGCAGCCACCTGGTTTTTCGACGTCGTTCCTTGCTCGCGTGTGAAACACTCACCTGGACAGCGCTTGTTGGTAAGGACTGTTCTCCACTAGAGCGCGTCGTGTGTCAATCTGGTCAGCTGCGCGAAGAAACGAAAGTTCAAGATGACCCGGCTGAGGCTGCACCTGTGCAATCGACAAAGGCTGGTCAAGGTAAGTTCTCCACAAAATATGTGCGTCAACTGTGCGGTTTGTGGCTTCGAAACGTGCGTTGCTTTCGGAAGAACACCGCGAAAGGTTTAAATTAGAACCATTGACGATACGTAGGAGATGGAGCTATACGTGCACGTCAAGAAAAATATCTGCGGGGGAAAGAAAAGCTTCAAAAACCAAGTAAAGCAACTTTCCTTACGAAAATATTTTCGTATTAAGTACAAGTCTTAAAAATAAACACAGTATGAAACCCTACGAACACACATCAACAACATGGATTAAAATTACCGTCGGTCGCTGGTAGCGGGGTAGTTCGGCTGGCATTGAACGTCGGGAAACGGGAAGAGCTTTTGACTGCACTTTGAACTCTTTTTCGAGCTCTCTGTAACCTGTGGCTGTCGCTGGCCTTTTTCTGGTAGGAGATCGGCCCCTGTTCAGTCAAAATACACGCGACCAGATAAACGAAAAGAGCTGAGTGCTCAATCAGTGTTTGGACGGGCTGGAGCATTTGTTAGCTCCCACTTAGTAATCGTATTGCCAGGCCAGAAGTCAGTAAAAATGTAATGAAAAAAGCCAATGCGACGTCCAAATATCAAGTAAGATTGCTCTGAGCGACACCGCTGCATTCTCACGCGGCTCTAAAGCAAAGTTGATGCTTGATAGCAGCATCGGATCCTTCCCAAACCTTTAAGAAGGACCGGTCCGGAAAAGACGCTTTAGGAACACGTATACAAATATTTCTTACATGTTTGCTTGATACTGTCGTAGTTGATCTCAACTGTCTTGGAAACAAGAGTATACCAACCAACTTTCAAGCACAAAATCTACTTGTAAGCTAACAGCAATTGAAATTTCAACCACTGAAAAATCAATGTGAGACTGAGTTAACAGCCACTTTGAGTGCTTCTAGTTTGAGCTTGTAACCTCTCATTTCTTTTACGAATATCAACCATAACCTTGTTTTCCGATGACGGCGTCTTCGTGATTGAGGCATCAGCAATTTTTGCAAGTTACTCCGTTAAAACTTCGCACAGGCGCCTGTCACCTATGCCATTTCACCGTTCGTTTATGTATTTTAACTTTTATAGCAATTGTGAGAAGCGTGCATGACTGTTGATCAACTTCTTGACGTGATAAAAAAGTGTGACACGAAGATCATGGTAGAGCAAGCAGCAGGGACACAACCAGCTGACTACTAATCATGTTTTTGAAAATTCCGGTGGGGGTCAATTGCCCGGTTTTCCCCCCTTGTTGCGGGCATGGTAAGCAGTGAGTTTCAATGAAGACATTTCGCCAAAGTGTATCACGCTTCACTGATTTTGATTGATATGAAATACCTTGTTTAGCAAACGACCATATCGAGAAAATGCATGAGAGCGATCTTATAGTTTCCAACCTATTTCCTCCAAACACTTAACCTTAAACGGACTCAGTTTTACACCCACCCTATATGCTCCCTACCCACACTAGTACACTCGAAAGAAACTCCGTAAAAATCCTCTTTGTCCAGTCGCTATCTTGCCTTACCGTTGTGAAAAAACAAAAGTCAAAATCTTCTCACCAGGCACGCGCGAGCTTATTTTAAGTCAGACTCATATTAGCGAAGCGAATCGCCTGACTGTGTTGGTTCCATAACAAGCCCCCTAAATGCGCGGGCCAGAAATGCGTTTTGACTAAGTTAACCCAATCAGCAAAATTTTTTGAAAAATTATACCTTGCTAATTATCAAGCGCTCGATATGATGTATCTTGTTGCATGTAATTTACACTGTTTCTGTCTCATGACATCATGTACGCCACGCAGTGCTTTCCACGCAAAAGGCCCCAGTTGTTTCTCTCCGGTGCGCGGACGGATCCAGAAGTGGACGATCGCCACACTCTAAAACCTACGAAAGTAACTTTATTCACCATGATTTTGTACAATTCGGAAAACAGCATTCGCGACATAAAACCATTTTTCCGTCCTTGGTTTTGTCACAGCAGTGCTGTGAAGTATACTTCATCTGTCTCGTAGTGAACCCTTAACGAGACTTGACTAGTTACTACCAATACCAAATATGACTGAAATCGCCACCGTAACATTACTGGCTTGATCCGCCCCTGACCCCGGTGTCTCGTGGCTACCAGGTTGCTATCAATGCTGCATTAAATGCAAAGAGCACAGGTTTTTATGTAAAATGATACCTCTAATTGTACTTATTTCCGTCTGAAAAACAACTATCTCACAAAAGCATTGATAGAAACTTCATACCCTGAGCTTCGTTAGCCTTTCATCTTGACTAATGAAAAGCAATACGCGATCAAACGTTGGCTGTTAAGCTTTATTTCATAAAAATGCAATAGAATTACATGACTTTCACCGGTTAAAAAAAAACCTTGCCTTTGTTTACGCTGTAGTCCAGATGATAAAAAATCACACTACAAAAACCTCCGCGACAATGCGCCGAAAAACGTTTAGGAAACGGTTTTTCATGTTTCCAGTACATCATGAAATGCGCAGCGAGAAGCCAAAAATGCCTTTGTATAAAAAAAGATATTGTTTCCAACGACAGGATGTTCGTTTTTAAGGAAGAGTAGCTTCCTGAAGCTTGTCTATCGCGAATACCACTGCGTGAAAATGTTGGCAACGGCTTCTGTAAAGTAGCAGTGGCTGGTATTTTGTATAAAAGCGAGAAGCGCCACTTTTTAAAATTCACTGAGAGTTTTCCAATTTGCAAAAGTTTTAAATGAGCAAGATGTTCTTGAACTCGTGATGAAGATCTTCACGAGAGTGAAGACATTTTTGCGTACGTGGCAAGTATTTGAAATATGCAAAGAAAGAATCTGCAAAATTGAACTAATAAGCGGCCATTACCTTTTCGTTGCTTTGAAAGGAGGCGGGGCTTTCGATGACGCGTTCGCATGCGGTGACGTTGGCATCCAGACTGGGAGAGGCGAGGGCGACCTGTCACGGACACGTGATCTGCTGCGCCCCCTGGACCGGCCTCTGGGCCGCGTCAAGGTTCTGCTGCTTCTCATCATACTCATGTCAACCGATCTAGTGATGATTGCAAAAACATAAGCGAGGAATTGACAAAATTGTGGAAGTGGAAGCCACAATTTTTCGTAGCTTTTAGCGGGGGGGGGGTCGCCCACCCTGCATAAAGTCAGCTCTTACCACGACATCTGGAAAAACAACCCCAGCTATGTTGAGAAAAATGTCTCACAGAACCACGACCTATACCAGCGGTGGGGAACCTGCGGTCCGCGGGCCAGATAGGCCCGCGGGAGCATTTGATATGGCCTGCGTCAGAATTTTCGTTACCCAATCTAGAGTACAAAATCGTGTCAAAACGAAACTCCATAAGAAGCAGATACTTAGATAGTATGTCAAGAGAATCCCTTGTCACTCGCAGTTTGACAAAGGTTGAGTCTGGATTAAACCAATTGCTTTTGCGGCCCGCCAGCGACAATCCACCATTTACGCGGCCCGTGATAGTAAAAACTGTAGGTTTCCAACCCCTGACCTATACACTTGTCAGGAAGATCATTAAGATAGTCACTGCTCACCCACACTGAGGACATGAGCTGGAGATTCATCTTGTTGGAATTAAACCTCTTTGGTTCCACGTTCACTGACTTTCGGTATAAACAGTTGTTGTAACATGTTTAGATATGAGGTATGGTTTACTGATCCGGAAAAGGAGTGTGGTCCAATAACACGACGCGCATTAAGTTCTTCCCACATCATGGCACGCGAAGAACAAAAAAAAGAAATTGCAGAACTAATCATAAAAAATAACATATGGATGTGTTGGAACTTATAGCCCACCCTGTACATGAATATGATGAACAATAGAAAACTGAGATAAATTTTGAAGTACACTTACTTCTGCTACTAGCCCTAAAAGGAAATCAGTTGTTTAAATTTTTTGAGACGGCAATGAAAAATTTGCAATGGAGGTATCAGCAACATAGGTGTAGGAGCAGGCAAATGTTTGGGGGTGCGAAGAATCTTTGCCCGAATTTCCCCAAATTTGCCCAAAAAATTTTTAAGCCACTTTTTTGTGCGAGTATTTTCTCATGAAGACCGTTTTTGGAATGAAAAAAAGGTCTTCATGTGATTCTGCACACGTTGGGCGCCAATTTTTTCAAATCAAAGCAAGTTGGGCGCCATTTTTGCCCGTGTTATCAGGAGTTTGCCCAGATTTCCGCGGATTTTGCCCGAATTTTCAGGAACTTTTCCCGGATTTTCACCACATCAAAATTTTAGGGGTGCGCTTGCACCCCCTGCACCCCCGCCTCCTACACCACTAATCAGCAACAATGTCAACAAATTTACTTTTATTCACATTAAAACTTCAATTAAAGGCTCTAGGTTTGCTGAAAGCTTTCGAGGAATCAGCCGACTGGGCTCTACTTTCATGACATTGCCATGATTCGATCTTGCAACAAGTTTATGTTCAAGTGATTAGTTTACACAAAAGCGATGCAGTCGAATCTATCAGAAAATTTGTTTTAATGGGAACTCTCTTTCATGTAACGCCGCATCCTCAGTCCTGAAATTCGCAAGCAGCGAGTAAGGGTGAAATGCTGAAGGGCTAAAGCAAGGGCAGAGAAAGCAAGGAAAGTCAAGACTAAAATGATTTAATGAATGCATCAAAATAGAAACCGCGGCAAGTAAAAACTAGAAAATGAGCTGTTCTCAATTAATTAATTAATTGCTTTCACTAAAACTGAATAACTATCTGACGCCAACTGAAGAGCAAAAACACACAGTTACAAGCAACGCGGGGATAACTCAACCAAGGGGTCAGTGGAAAGCGTGAGCAGGAGAGTAGTCAAGAGGTCGTAAGGTCGACAAATGTACTCTAGGGCCTTTAAATGCTAAACTTTGGTAAAAGAAGCACAAAAATCGGTAAATGAAAAGCTACGTTTGTGGCTAGAAAGTCAGTAAAGGAATCAAACAAACGGGCAAAGCAGAAAATATAAGCAACGCAAAGGGGTACAAAAATTATTTCACACGAGGGAGGATCATGCTTTGGATATTAATTTCTGCATTTAGTTTGTTGAGCAATGTATCTTCACAGGTGTACAGAGAGTCAAAAACGGATTGTTCTACAACGTTCTACAAAATTAACAATGTTAGAGTCATAAATGGATGGCTAATTTATGCCATGGGACACTGCATGGTGCCGGGATAACGCCATTTGATCACTGTCATCCCTCTTATCTGGTTCGTTTAAGTACCGCGGTGCGCTCACCATCTCTTCGAAACATTTTTATTGTTTGGCCAACATGATGTTGATTGCATATCACACAAGTCACCGCATAAGTGACCTAGTTTGCACATAACAGGTTCTAATTCAGCGAAACAGGCAGTCCACAAGTTTACTTTCAATTCCGTATTAAAACCTGACCTGGATACTCAAGAAATAGGTTCAACTTTGATTTGCTAATGCCGCGTGGTCAGCATAAGTTGGAAAAGGTCGACACTTTTGGCGGTAGCAAGTTAATACAAAATAATCATGAATTTTCATCACTGAAAACCAAACATTGAGTAGTAGTTTCAGCAATTCGCAAAGCAAGCAATCTTTTTTTTGCATCTATAAGAGTTAGGCTATTGAAGAGTCAGGTACACTGTTTTTTGTGGATATACTTGGTGTTTAGGTGCGACTTTGATTTAACCGCACATAGACATTAATCTACTTCGCATGTGGCGAGCGTTAAGGATACTGGCGAAAGAATTTNTTGACAGGGAGCAAAAAATTAGGGCAATTTCGACACGCACAAAAGATGCGAACGCTAAAAAGCTNACTCTCAAACAAAAAAAACAAACATACTTCGAACGCGCCCGCGGCGACTTCGCTCTTTCACGTTCTTGAGGACGGACAACGTAGCGAGGGGGAAGCAGCGAACGAACCCCCACAATGTGTGGCGCTGTCAACTTGACAGGGAAGGTGAGGTTGTTGGAAGCGACGTCTAATGACGTGACATCGCCGTCCACGTCCTGAGAAAATGTTACCAAATGTTTGTTTTGTCTTTTAGTTGAAGACGATTCAAAACGTTTTGCCATAGTTCACCATGCTGGCTGCAATATGGTGGGAATTTTGTGCAAGTGATCCAGGGGAGGTGAAATGACGGCGTTTGATGCCATCAAGTTTGCACCTGCAACGTTTTGGGAGAGGCCGCGCAATTCTGTCAGACAAGAGCGGACTTTTTTGAGTCTGAAAATGGCCGACTTGGTTCCCATGGAGCTACTAAATTTTTTTTTGCTCTGACCACGAAGAAATGTGTTTTGATCTTTGGGGGTACTTTTTTCGGGTGAAACCAAGGATTTTTATTGTCGATAACCAAATGAACGAAAAATGGCGCATACGCAAGCTTGTATATCGTGCTTGAAAACAATTTTTTAAATCTAGGCCGGGTTAGGGTGCCTGCGTTATTTTCCCACCCCTCGCCCACAAAAATTCAGAAACATGCTTTTAGTAAAATGCTTTTTTATTCCAGGAACTATCCCACAATGATATTTGAGGGGACCGCTGTGGTTTGTGTTCAGTATTTTTCGCTACGGTCTCACAATTTCTCGTGTCTAAACTGAAAAACATTTCTGCGTCTTGCTAGAGAAAATTTTTGGGGTCTTGCATCTTTTCTTCAAAAAGGTCGACTTTAGCGCACCACAGTTTCCATAATATCATTTCCCTGAAGATTGTTTGCGTAGATATATATACATAAGGAGTGAGGTTCATGTGTTGTGCAGCAAGCAAACCAAAACGCTACCCGCTGTTTGTTTAGCTTTGAAAAACGCATAGCAACATTTTAGAACTACGTTTAACGTTATTTTTCATTTGCAGAACAGTGTTTGTATTACTGCAACAAAACACACATATCCGCGTCCAGCACGATTACGGATTATATTATACTCAGTTATTTTTTTACTGATAGCAACTGTTAACGTTGACTTGCTTTCGCGGCGATTTCCGCTCCGAATCTGCCCACAGTGCGTCCGACTGGCGACACTGATCTCCTGCTTGCGCCCATGCTCTGTAGCATGCTATAATCTCCGAGTGGTTTGGTCAAATGTTTAGGATCTTCAAACCACTGTGAATCATCTGGGCGGTGGTGACTGACAGCCTCTTTATCTTTTCTTTGCAGTAAGTAGGTCAGTTCAGGGTCTTCGGAATATGAGCTGAAACAGGCATGTTCAAAAAGCTATTTTCAAGAAAAGCAAAGAGAAAAAACTTTGAAAACTTTACGGATCTCTCCTTACGCTCACAATAAAAACACATGGATTTTGTTTCGATAGAGGAAATGCACACAAAACTACAAAGAAACCACAGGCACTATTTACGAAAACACAATGAAGGTCAAAAAATCATCAAGGTTTAACACTTTTACCAAAATTGTTATTGGAGACATCGCATTTTTTGGCTAAACCGTCTGAAACAGCTCGTACTGCCAGGTTGTTAAGTCCTTTGATTACACGTAGCAGTGATGCAAATCATGTTTGGTCATCACCAAAACTACCCCTGAAATCCACGTAGTCGTATTCAAAATTAGGTTAGTGGTTTCAAAAACAAGACTAGACCTCGATGCAGGTCTGTAACTAGGGGGAGTACAGGGGGAAAAGCCCCTTTAAAATATTTTTCGTCTCCCCTGGAAAAATGTGTTGGACATTGTTCAAAACTAGTCGACATACTTTAAAATTTTTGAACCCATCTCAGAAAACTCTCCACCACCCCTAGTGTCCTAAGCTGGTTACAGGCCTCTCTCAATGTAAAAAGTAAATGCCATGAATGGTCACTTTGTTCAGTCAGGTAAATTGTATTGTACATAAATTGCATTCTTTGTATAATTGATCTACCTACATAAAAACAATATAAAACTAGAATATTGCTTTCCAATATCAACAAACGAATGGGATTGGCTGATATCAGTGAAAACTGATATAGTACTTCATTGGTACTTTTTAATATTATTACTGGAAACTTCAGATAAGAACAACTCGACTGGAAATTTTTGTACTTGCCAAAGATGAAAAATGTAATTCAAAAATTATGTATTTCTTCGGCCAAGTTTTTCAGCAGATATTTTTTGTTCTACTGATAATAATCAAACAAGCATGTTCTTAACTGGAATGGTTAATTACACAGACAAGAAACTTAGTTGTAAATAGCTCATTTACATAATAGCATGCTGTGCAACACAAACTAACTTTTGTACAAAGTTTTCAGACTTGGGAAGCTCCAAATCTTCATCCAAAAATACATCACTTTTTCCATAGTTTTGTACTAAGCTTCTGTTTAAACTTTCAATGTCGAATTTGAGGTCATCGATTGATTTCTCAAGTTCAGCTATATCTGGGACATTTAAGCTGCCATTTCCACTAAATTTCAGATGCTCATCTACAAACACAAGAGAAAAAGGAAATGATTACTGGTTCAACAACCAGAAGATACAAATTTTAGAAAGCACTGCAATGTATCTTTCAATGAAATATTTTTCACAACAAAAAAATTTGGCAAACCAGTTATCTAAATACACAAGAAGCTAGCTAATATAAAACGTAACATCAACAACAGCACCATACAAAATACTTTAAAAGTGTCAGTAGAGAAACTTACCAGTTTTTGGTAAGTTGAAGCTAGTACTCAAATTCTTGCTACTTATTGTTTTCTCAGAGTTTGACAAATACTCGACATCCTTTCTCCTGTAAAATATTAATATAAATGATACTTTCATATACTGTACAAATCTACATTAATACAAACATAGATACTATCCTTAGCGCACATCCCGTTCATGGTGTGTCACGTATTCAATGCTGTGCCAACCAAGAGGTTGCAACAATATTATCTTATGCTGGGCTAGCATATGATGCTTGTTTCAATAACAAACTTGGCAGGAAAAGAAATGTACTCAAGTTTGCAGAGTGCAGTTACTTGAACTAGAACAAACACCTCAATAAAATATTATGAGAAAAGATTGGTACTACTTATTCAGATCTTTTCTCTTTAATTCTTTTCAAAAGGAGTAGAGTATTTCATCACCAGTAATTCGACATTTGCAAGATGAATAAAAAGAAAAACATACAAATTGGTAACAAATCCTACTTGTTCCAAAGGTTTTCTGTTTAATTTTACTTTCCTAAAGCAATTGTAACAGTATAAAAAACTGAGAAGATACACAAGTTTAAACACTTGATAAAGTAAACTGAGAGTTACCTTGTCTGAAGCTAAATTTTCATAAGACTATTTCTTTCACAATCCGACTTTTTATATTTGTTTTCTTGTTATATTCATTGGAAAATTATGAAATATATCAGATGAATTTTTACATCACTTTAGTTGCCCTGCTGCACCTTGTTATCTATAACATTCAAAGAGTATGTGTGCTCCACTACAATATGCTACTTTAGAATAGCAGCGTATGGTACACATGTAATCAGTAAGCAATTTAGTTATTGACAAAGCAAAACTACAGATCATAAGAAATTCAAGTAATAGAAATGGTGTAGTAGTAGCAAACGATCATTGCAAAATAAACTTTTGCCTACTGTAGGCATACCACATAAGACACCAGTAGCAGCAATTAAATAGGGTAGCAAAAACTGTTTTGCATTAAGTTTTTTAATTCTGTAAGTTCTTTTACCAAATAATGTGCATACCATTTCCCAGTTAATGTATGATTAGGATCAAACTCAACTATATTTCATGCTTCTTGGAAGCTAATTGGCTAAGTTAAGTATGTTAAAACTGAAAAACCATCCTACATTTTAATTCAACCAGAATACTGAAGTAAGTATCAACATTTGATTTTTTCACAATGCAACGTGGAAATTAAGCAACCAATGTTTTTGTGGTTTCATACATTAAATAAAACCAAGACCAAGTTGCATGATGTCTGTGCACACCAAAGAGCTTAGGTTTGGTTTTAAATTTGGATATTGTATAAAGACCATGAAAGCTTTTAATCTGCTGCAATTTGTTGCAGTGAAATTGTTATTGTTTAGATAGCTTACTTGATTGGTGTTTTTCTGCCAAACAGGACAAAATCAGCATCTGGATTTTTTTCATGAAGTTCCATCAGTCATATTTCATAGACACACTGAATAAAATCTGTTTTCACATTTATTCTGCAGAACAAATATTATTCACATTGCAATTTTTTAACTTATACATAAAATTATAAATTTATGGGGAAAAACACATATAAAACCAACAGGAAACAGAGAGAAGACACCTGTTGTAAATATGATACCTACAGTACCTGTGACACTTCTACATTTGAAAATGTCCAAACAGATGTACTTCATATCAGAATTCAAAAATTTTGTACGAGGTATGATACAGTCAGACCTTATTTATCTGGACTACTTTGTTTCATCAAATAATGTCAGTTTAGCGAGGTATTCAGATAATTGGAATAGTAAACATAAAGAGCAAAAATCTTTCCAGAGCAAATACCAACAATGCAAACAAAGGTAATGATATGCAGTACAGTAGAACTTGTCTAAGCAGATGCTCAAGGGGAACAGAAGAAAAGTGTAGGCTTAGATGAACTGTCAACAGTAAATATGTAGGCTGTGTGTGGAACATGACTAAATTAAAAACTGATAGTTTTTTTGTTTATTAGCAGATCTGTTTGATATATGTAAGCTAGCATGCATTCAGAATGAGATCAAAAGAGAAAAAGAACTGCACAAGAGACCTAACTACATCTTGCAAGTTCTGCCACTGTTACATCCATTGGGCATACAAAAGTGACTTTCACACTTCCATTGTGATTTATTAAACAACTAAATAACAGTTGATGTGATCCAGTTTAAGCTTTTTTCTATTGATTTGACATTTCTGTTCCTAAATTTCCATGTCAGAGTTGGACAGTGAGGTTTCTGGATTTAAGGGGTGAAATCCATTGGGAGAAATCTGTTCCTACTGGTTTTGTGTTGGATAGCAGGGATTCCATATTTTCAGAATTTGGATAAACGAGATCTGACTGTATATGAATTCAGCTGCTGGTATAGACCTTTGAAGAAGCTGAATTTCTTTACATTGTTTCACAATAATCTTCCAACACTGCTAGCAGAATGTGGTAACATCTTTTACTATTGTTGCGATTGGAAAGCCCAAGCATCATGTGCGCAAAGCTTCACACTGTGGCAGCAAGCAACAATAGAGATCATGCACCGTGACCATTCTCTTATTACTTGTTCGCGCCACTTATATATGGGTGTTGTTCTTTACACACATTCCGTTCGTGGTGAACCATGCATCCAGTGCAACGCCAGCCAAGAGTTTGCAACAACATCCCTTCCTTTTTACAATGAACCGCACCGATCGCACGTTCTTTTTGTGAAGGCTTCACACAGCACGACCTTCACATCCTGGTCACAGCACCATTTTGTTGTGAAGCCCGAGTGGCATGTACGCAAACCTTCACACTGTGGCAGCAAGCAACAATAGAGATCATGCGCCGCAATCACTCTGTTGTTGCTTGTTTGCACCACTTATATACGGGTGTTGTTGTTTATGCACATTCCGTTCGTGGTGAACCGCGCATTCAGTGCAACGCCAACTGAACACTACTATTATATCAGTATGGTTAAAAAAATTTTTCACAATCTATTTTTACCCCAAAACCCACCAATTAGCCAATGGTAGGTTTAAATAAACAAATATCTAGGGTGACGCTAGAAAACCTGAAACTAGTTACATTTTGTAGCATTACAGTTAGAAAACAGCACAAAGTGATTCCTTTTTCTTTGATGCTGAAAATTCTGTAAAAGTTATTTACATTTTCCAGTAAGACCCCTTTAAATACATAGTAAAGCACTTTAGTGTACATAAAGTAAAACCACGAGAATTATTTGTTCAAACTGAATCTGTCATCATAGCTACCATGTTCCTTGAACCATTTAGACCATTTCAGTCTGTTACAACCACTTATAACGAAGCTACTGAAAATCAATTTCATTCTGAACACACAAAATTACAATGCTTAATTAAACCCTATCTTTCAAGCTTTCCAAGTGGTTCATGTAGTAGAGAATTAATCTTTTGGATATTACTTAAACATAAATTTTGAAAAAATGCAGATACTCTTCTCCCTGATATTTTCAAACATCTTTAATTGACGTGAGACTCTTTCATTGGAAAATGCTCTTTTTAATCTTTCCAGCAATACCTCACTTGATAATTTTGTAAAGAAATAAAAAAGTCACAATAACCTTAATGTCATAGTTCTGCTAGTTTAGGTCTAGCAAATTGGTTATTTATTTATTATAAATCTACCACTGCATTATGACCTTTTTGCTAGCCTTTTCAAAGGTTTTTCATTTTACTCCTTGTTTGAAATGCAGTAACGCCATTATGCTAGTCACTCCAACCTTGAAACTTTTTATGAAAGGTGAAGCCCTCCTCTTTGAAAAAAAAATTTTGTTCAATAGCAATAAGATGAAATGAAAAACAAAATCAGATTTCAATGCAAGTTTAGATAGACTATACAGCAAAGCTTCAAAATCTCGTTTTTCAAAAAGGATGGTGAAAGATATTACTAGCAGAGCAAAGGGGTGGACGCAAAGAAAAAATGCAGGAAAAAGTGAGGAAAAGGGCAAATTGCTGGTCTTGACCTCTGGCTCTCATCTTAAGCTTAGTCTAAGGCAGGTATCTCCAAACAACAGCCCGCAGGTCGCATGCGGCCCACTGGAAGGTTTTGTGTGGCCCAGTTTCGTATTTTTGCTATAGTAAAAGTATCCTACATACTGACAACTTACCCTTATTTTGATAATCATGAATTTGATATTTTTGAGGAAGTGGTCCTTAGTGCTACTTTATCATGTCTGTTACCATTGTAGTTACAATTCGAACACTTTCAGGACATCAGCTTTAGCTAAATTTAGTTTGCTAAGATCAAAGTAGCCATTCAATGTGTGGCCCTAATTAATATGTTATTCAATGTGTGCCCCTGGTTAAGATAGTGGCATAATTTTTGACTAAGTAAGCCATTTGGGTTGGACATAGCTGGTCTAAGAGAAAGATCACTACAGCTTAAAGCTATGATTTTTCTATGTATAAAAAACAACCAGCACTAAGGGACTACTTAATGAACTACAAGAATATTGTCCATGACCAGCATGCAACCACTGAAGATTGTTTTTCTACGTCCTTCAGACATTGCACCTTATGTGGCAACCATGGCATGGTTAAACAAAGACTATCTCTGCACTCCAACATGAAGAATCAAGCTGACACAACATGTCTTGTGCAAACTATGGTATCTACATGACCACTTGTTCACTTTGCAAAAGACATTATGTGGGTCAAGCTAAAAATAAGTTTTCCATTAGATGGACCACTCAGAATGATTTGCATAAACCCACAGAAAAAGAGGAGGATGCTTTGACCAAACATGACACCCAGTAGTGTAACTAAAGGTTTGAGCCAGGGGAGGAAAACTTAGCTGAAAGGGGCCTACTAGCTAGTGTAGAGGGCACACTAGCTAACACTCAGAAAAATTTGAGAAATGATGATGAATCCGGATATAGATGGCTATACTACAAATCTACATCACCAGAAAGTATTCTGAAAAAGCCAAAAAAACAACAACCTGCTGAAAACCGAAAGAATATTAAACTGAAGTTCAAGCTAAATGGGGGCCCAGCTTTCACATTTAGTTTGCCAGGGGTACAATTCATCCCTTTGCCTTTGTCAGTTATGCCACTGATTACACCATGAAGGACTCTGTCATAAGTAACAAACTTCCTCTCTTATTCTATTGCCATAAGGTGACATTTGTGGAAAAAACTCAAAAGCCTTTCCATGTGTAAAGATAAAAACCTTTCCATGTGTAAAGATAAATGGATGCATATTTGAATAAAAGCTTTAATCAACTTGAAAAAAATGATCTTATTAGACATCAGGTGATTTTGAGTTTCATTTCTAATCAAGTTTTACTTTTACATAATCTTTATTTGTGTTGTCTGACTGATTCTCAATCTTAAACCTCTAATATGTTTTGCAACCTGATTACTGCTTTCTTTGAGACTTTGGTTACCATTCCCTTTGGTAACTGTTTTTATGTGATTACCTTTTTTTAGATTTTATTCAAATTAATTTTGTCTTTCTAATTTTTAACTTATCTTATTCATTGTTTGATTGTAGAGGTTTTTGTTTAAATATACTTTTCCTTGTTCTCTTTTTCTGCTTTAATTATATTTGTCTTTGGTTTTGAATGCTTTTAGTTTCTGATCTTATTTTGACATTTTGTGCTGGTATGTTTATTTGTTTCTTTTTTGTTTTAGGCTTTTATTTATGCTTTTCCTCTTTTGAAAAAAATTGTTATAGTGTTTTAGGTGGCTGCTGTGCAATAATACTAATGCTCACATGCATTTATGTAGACACTGCCAGAGGCTAAACCCAATGTTTGCACACTTTTGAAACAAGTAAAGAAAAACTAGTCCCGTGAATTGCAACGTGCAACTGTTACTACCAAAATGAAACTCGCCAAGGTGAGAGTTGAACCGAAAACCATTGGCACAGCAGACATAAATGCTACCACTACCAGGATGGTGCCACTTGAGTGACAAACTCAGCGTTTTATTCAATCTGCCTCACATGCGAGGTTGATCCACAGCCACTTCCTATTTTTTATACTCCGTGTACTATGAAGAGCTGATTATCATGATGCCTACCCAGTAGTAGGCGAAATATATAGCCTACTCTGCAAGACTTTAGCCTTAGTACTGATTCTTTGCTACGAAAAGATTTGACAAAAGGATAAATCCTTCTGACAGACAGATATTGATTGTTCAACAGCAATTTATTTTATTATAGCCTATATGCAGTATAAATCCCACTCCTGTGCCTACTGCTGTAACTGTAACCTATACATCTTAATCGTCGACATCACTGTACACAGCATTTTGGATGGATGTAGCCTACATCGATCCTACATTGTAGGACTCGGAGCTGATTGCCTACTTAGTACTTACTAAGAAGGAAAAAGGACGCCAACTCCAAGGAGACGCATAAAAATTAAGCCATTGAAGCATGAATTAAGCCATTGAAGCATGACATAACTCCAGCAGTGCTTTTCCCTCTGATGCCAAATAGATGCTTCCTTGTTGATTTTGCAAATGCCAAAAGGCTGTGTCTATTTTGCCTCATGAGGCAAAAGCACTGCTGGAACTATTTTGCCTTCAACCAATCATTTAGCTAAAGGGAAAATAGCTCCAGTAGTTCTTTTGCCTCATGAGGCAAAATAAAGATATATGAATTTACATTGGCAGATCAGGACTGGATCAGACCGATGATTTTCAAAAACTTTGGGGATCAGGGCTGGATCGGATTCAATTTCATCGGATCAGGACTGGACTCAAACTGAAAAATTTCACAGTCTCCTCATCTCTGAAGTCTAGTGACAAAGCCACTACTTTGGTTTCAATTCACCCTAGTTCGTTCGACTCTGCAATTAGCTTACAAATTAACCATCAACCAATTAGATGTCTTTTCACGAACTTATCATACATCATGAACAAGATAAGCATTAACTTAAATGCTCCAGGGTTTATGACACAAGTTCAACAATTTGAACACATATGAACCTGTGACTCGTAGAGTTATTAACATTTATAAAACGTAAAACATTCTCCAATTGAGAGATATTTACAGTCTTGAAGTGGGAAAGTTCATGTACAAAAGAAGTAGGACTGTGCTGCACAAAACAGAGGTGGCTGGAGTCACTTTTTCAGACTCCGACTCCGTTCCTGTTCCAAAATTTTTGAATCAAGGTACGTCAAAGTTTCAAATCTGAGAATCCGACTGCTGCTCAGACTCCGGCTACAATCATCGATCCAACCATAATTTACCCATGTTTTCACATAAGAAATGACCACACAGACTCCTGTTACTGCCGCAGTTGAAAAGTGACTCCGGGTACGGTTTTTCTTAATTTTTTGACTCCGGTCCGGATCCGGTTCCGAAAGAAATGCGCAAAATCCTGCCGGAGTTGACTCCGGTTCGCCGGATCCGGTGTCAAGCGAAATTTCTGACTTCAAGCCATGTGCGCATGCACAGAGTAATTTTCTACATATCAAATACACTGGGAAAACTGACGATTAGGGCTTATGGTTTGGTGTTTAGGTAAGTGTGTCAGCTTAGGGTGGAAAAAAAGAAAAATAATTGAGGTCCAAGAATAAGTCCAATATTTTTCAGTGGTTATAGCTGTTTCCGTACAAAAGGTTGTTGTGGGTATCTGACCTCTTACAAAAAAGTTTTAATTTACAAAACACACATCAAAAAAGTTATCGCCAAACTATTCTTTTACTCTGAGAGGCAAAACAAATGACAGGCAATAATAGGTCAGAAGTTTCGCTTGACACCGGTCCCATCTCTGGTAGGACTAAAGCTAGATGCACACGGCAGGCGTCCTATGCGTTTTTTGAGCGCATGCGTCTGATTTCGTGACGTCACGTCCTTTTCTGATGCGTCTGGTGTGGTCTGCATTCAAACAGGAACCTGTTTCTATATTGACGCATCAGACTTACTGCTCTGACTCACTTTTACTCAAACACAGACTATCAATGGTGCCATTCCTTGTGTTTTTCCACTAGATCTAGTGTTTTTTCGATTCATCTAGTGCTCTAGTTTTTTTTATGGCTATCTAGTGTTTTTTATAAGTGAGCTGAATGTAATTAATTGCACAATTTTGTGTCATTGTAACTGTAATTGAGGCCTTATTATTTAGTGCAATTGTAATTTGCTAAAAATTCTACCTAATTAAATCTTAAATTACACAAGACAATATAATTCATTTTAAGTTAAACCACTGCGAAATCACTTCGTCATCTGTTAAACGTTTCAGTGACCTGTACAAACAAACGCATGCATTGCTGCTATCTCCCGTTTTCTTTGTCACTGCTTTACAATGAGTTGCACAATGTCAGTGTTGGCATTATAGTGGATTTAACTTTTGGCATTACGACTTGCCGTTTCCTACTCGCTATTGTAGCTCGTTCGTGAGATCTGGTTTGTATCAACTTGTCATTCGCGTCA
>JGI24158J21664_10000981_pt1 | contig 29894 bp, 11 predicted proteins | sample Ectturendosymbi3_FD_21664 | JGI IMG/M metagenome (IMG submission 21664)
ACGCTTCAGTGCTATCTCTGCATGCAGAGATAGCTATCTCTGCCAGAGATAACATCTCTGCATGCAGAGATAGCTATCTCTGCCAGAGATAACATCTCTGCGTGCAGAGATAGCTATCTCTGCATGTAGAAATAGCTATCTCTGCCAGAGATAACATCTCTGCATGCAGAGATAATTAAATCTGTGCAGAGATAGCTATATATGCACAGAGATAGCACTTTTCGTGCTAAATCTGTCAGATATAATATTTTTACAAACGGCGCCCCATACCTGTACTCCTGAGTGTGTGCAATTGTGTCTTAGCATTGGGCTGTTGAAGCGAAGGCGAAGGTTTAGCAATTTACCAGGCTGCTATGCAGGTATGTAAGGGTTCACTGCCATCTGTTTAAGGGTACTCCCTGGTTAGTCAAACACAGATGAAGCCAGTTTTCCTGGTCGTTTGTCACAAAGACATCAAATATAACATTTCTTTTTACTGAGAAAATTGGAGATTGTTCTTGAGTACCAGTATGTAGCAATTTTGTGCAGCTGATATTAATTCTCTTAACCATTTGGTCATGTTTATTAAAGTAGAATGTTGCAACCAACGTAAACAAAAAATTTACTGAGAAGTTTCAAACAAATGCTTCAAGCATTTCTCATTGTTTTCATTGCAGAATGCTTGAAATACAACCTTGTTTTTACTGCTTGGTTTGATTTATGGTGGCTAAGACATACATTTGGATGAGCACGTTCCAACAAAGCTGGTAACGTACATTAGGTTCCTGGCTTGATCATATGAAAGACTTGGAAAATGAGACTTGCAGCCTGTGTATGAGTTTGTGTAAGGGTAAAGTTCACACACTGAGCTGCCATCAACCCAAATCAATGCGGTCTTCACTGTGAAAGTAATAGGGTCGATTGATGTAAATCATTTGATTTAAATCAGTGTTTTTAAATCAGTGTCTTAAATCAAGCAATAAAAAATCATGATTTAAATCAAACATTGAAAACAAAAAAATCAGTTTGGTTTAAAGCTTTGTGTGATGTCTATGACAAATTTAATTAGCATTCTAATAGGTTTTCACATAGCCTATACAGCAGGAGTTCACCATGTTTCTGTGAACATGTTCCCCTTTAGCATTTCGATAGATGAGCATGTACCCCTAATATTTCCTATGACAAAAAGCCCGAGTAAAAAATAAACTTCTATTGAATTTTTAATGGAACTTTTGAAATCTTGAAACTATAAAGGTATACTCTGTTTTCATGTCTCGAATTTAATTTGTTGCAAATGTGCAATAAATGTACCCTGCAGATAAGCAAATGTACCCATGGGGATACATGTATCCCAGGTTGAGAACCTCTGCTGCACAGTATTAGTGTAGAAGGCCAAAAGTCCTTATGACGACACACGTTGAAACCATTTGAAGTTTTATCAATTTTAGCAACTGTGTGGTCACAGATTCTATGTCACTTACCTGCAAAAACGACATGTGGACTGAAATCACTAAACCTTGCAGATTCAGAGGCCATAACTGTTAGAATGCCATAACCTAGGGGTGGGCAATTAACTTCGCTCGGGAGGCACTTTGAGTAGGCCGTATTCAGCGGAGGGCCGTACCTTCTAATGAAAATAGAATCAAGTATTGCATAAGTTACTAAGTTGGAACAAATTTCAGGTTTGAACATATTTCCTGAATGCTTCAGCGGGCCACTGAAAACGCTGTGGCAGGCCACGTTTGGCCTGCGGGGCAGTATTTGACCACCCCTGCCATAATCCATAAGTTTGAGAGAAAGTGAAAATTGCATTTAAATTCAACATAGTTATAGAACATATTTTTTATTCATGAAACAGATATATTATTGTTATAGGTCTTTAAAAATTTTATGCATGTGTGCCATGAATGTCAATGAAATTACTAAGCTGGCGGTTTCAGTTCCTCATTTCAATAAATATTTCATTTTGTTCACCGGTACTGGTGTTATAAACTTATTTGCATTAAGGGATTTTACATAAGCGCAAAAAAGTTTGAATGAAAGTTCAGCTATGTCTAGTCAGGGTTGATTGATTTAAATCATTTCATTTAAAATCAACAAAAACAAGCAAAAAATCACATGCAGCTTTTAAAGCTTTGTGTGATTTGTATGACACAATCAATTGGTATTTTAATCGGTGTCACTTATTATTAGAGAAGGCAGAGACATCTTATGACAACACAAAATGTAAAAGCATTTAAAGTTTTATCAATCATAACATCTGTTGCTGTACTAAGAAACAGCAGAAAAAAGTTATATCAAAACAAACTCTTTAAAATCAAAAATTACTACTTGTTTGCTAGCCACCCTCTACACAGTAAATCAAAAAAATCTGATTTAAATAAAAAAAAATCCGATATTTTTGTTTTGAAAAAAAATCATGATTTTTATCAACCCTGGAAAGTAGCCATGTGGATCACGGTGCAAGAAATCAGCAATGGGCTACCCCAGACCACTTGTGACATTACGAATGGGGTACAGAAAGGGAGTGTAAATGAAACTGAGCTGAGTTTTTTCATGAGTTAGCTTGTTGACTTTACCATGGCTAAAAATAAGCCTTATCAACTCTATGAAATGTATTAGAGCTACTTTGTTTTATGCTGTTAATATTTTTTTGTTTGTGTTTTTGCCAAGATCACAGTTGCTAAAGAGCTGTTAATGTTAGATCTGTTTGAATCTTTTTGCTTAAACAGGCTTAGTCCATTAACTGTAAAATCTGTCCAAGCAAGGTTTTATTTGCTTTTTATTTGAATCTGATTTGCTGTGAATATGGCCAAGCCTACTGATGAAAATGAGTTCAGCAAACGATTAAAGATGCTGTACCCTGCTGTAGATGAAGAAGAAACACCATTACCTCGAAGGTGGAACTCACGTGACAGGTTTATGTACATTGGCTTGTCTCAGGATAATCTTAAAGTGCAGTACAAAGGTCAGGGAAAGTCTCATCGAGATGCTGCCTCTGTTCGAGCTACACATGCTATTCCTAATGCTTGTGGCATATATTATTTTGAGGTAACAGTAGTTAGCAAAGGGAGAGATGGTTACATGGGTATTGGGTTATCTGCACATGGTGTGAATCTGAACAGACTTCCTGGATGGGACAAGCTTTCATATGGTTACCATGGAGATGATGGTCATTCTTTTTGTTCTACTGGCAGTGGTCGGCCATATGGTCCAACTTTCACTACTGGAGATGTCATTGGTTGTTGCTTAAATTTAGTGGATAACTCTTGTTTTTACACAAAAAATGGAATAAGTATTGGAACTGCATTTACAGAACTCCCTTCAATTTCCTTGTTTCCTACTGTTGGCTTGCAAACACCGAATGAAGAATTGCTTGCTAACTTTGGTCAACATCCATTTATGTTTGACTTTGAAGATTATCTTAAGGAGTGGAAAATGACTACACAGATGGGTATAGAAAAGTACACTTTAACAGATGAGGTTGAATTTCAGTCAGCCTTGCACCAATTAGTGTCAAGTTACTTGATACATCATGGGTATGTAGCAAGCACTGAAGCTTTCAATCAAAGCTTGGGACAGAAATTTTGTCTCCAAGAAGATGGCACTTCAATAAGAAATAGACAGAGAATTCAACATTTGGTACTGGTAGGACGAATAGGAGAAGCAATAGAAACCACTCAACATTTATTTCCTGGTTTATTTGCAAAAAACCCATGCTTATTTTTTCGTTTGAAGGTACGTCAATTCATAGAGATGGTGAATGGCACAGAGACTGAGGTGAAAAGTTTAACAAAAACTTCTGTTTCTTCTAACTACAGTAGTCCTATTACAAGCCCCAAGCATTCTAACTGGAATGCAAGTGCCTCTGATAGTCCTGCATCTAGTCACAATGGTTTTTCTCCTCCCATGCAGCAGATATCCATTTGTAAATCAAGATCTGTTGAGCAAAAAACTGGAGTCACTGTACAAACCGAAATTAATTCAGAATTTGCACAAAAATCATCTGGCAGTAGTTCTGGCAGTGACAGTGATATGGAAACTGATTCTGACAGTGGTAATTGTGGTCGAGGAGATTCTGCTAATTCTGTGGTTGCCAATGGTGTAGAAACCAATTGTTACCCACATGGGCAAATGGTTGTTGATGGTTCAGGATCTGTTTGTAAAGAGCTCTGTGGGGGTAACCCCATTGCTATTGAGAAGATGTTGCAATATGGACAACAGTTGTTAAAACTTGCTAAGGAATTAAAACCAGAACATACGGAAAGCAAAACTGATCTAAATGATGCATACAGTTTACTGGCTTACACAGATCCATGGAATAGCCCTGTTGGTTACCAGCTTGATCCAGTTGAAAGAGAACCTATCTGCTCTGCTTTGAACAGTGCAATTTTAGAGTCACAGGGTTTGCCCAAAAGGCCTCCACTGCTAGCTGCAATTGGCCAAGCTAAGCAATGTTTGAAAAAAATGATATCTTTGAAAATAGGCCCAGCAAGTTTTGTGTCAATTTCAGATTATTTATGATGCATCTTGTAACATATTCTGCACTTTTTGCCAGAACTGTTGCATTAGTAATATTGAAGTCGTGGTTATTGTGATATGTCTAGACTAGCATTTTGGTATGAACTGGCCTTTTATTGTTCTCCATAAAACATAACCAATTTTACTGGTACTGTCATTTAGCAACTCATTTGAGGAAAGTATTTATAATTACAAGCAGTTTTCAAATTGAAATCAGCTAACTCCCTCCTGCAAGCATTTAAACATCAAGTTATATTGTCTGCAAATATGTGGTTATTGACTGTGTGCTGTTAAATTACTGTGCAAGAAAACAATAATTTCCACCTGATGAAACATGTTTCATTTACATTTTTGTGCTACATAACAAGAGTCTTCTGCTGAAAACTGGTGATGTTGCATGGTAAATGTTGTTTGTTAAATTTATATTATGATATTAGGTTAATTATAGTTCCACAGAAAAAGCTTAAACTGTAAACTTGCGTCTTCCACTTAACTTGCTGTTGTTGTAAATCATGATTTTCATGTGATGATATTTAACATTTAAGTGCAACTTTTGTATAGCCAAACCTAGAGCTTATTCTGTTAGTACCTTCATTGCTAAGAGTTTTGTACAAAAACAAGCCATGGCTGCTAAGCAGTTTGACATGTTTTCTGGGCACTTAATTAACTAAAATTTAATTTCAACAAACACTTTGCAGAAAGCACAATTAATTATTGTTACTATTTCCTGCTGTTTTAGGTGCTTCTTTTCCAAAAAACAAGTCTGATACCAAGCAGTTTCAGGTTTTGGCAAGTGTACACGTATGATAATAAAATAAATTTGAAGAAACAAATTTTATGAAGCACTGGTTATTTTTATTGAACACATCATTTCTCAATGCCTAAGGTAGGTTTGGACAAGTTTAAGCTTTGAAAATTTTTGCACATCATTATCACCAAAATAAAACATTTACAAAAAGGAGACAAAAACTTTTAAAGACTTCCTACCTAGTTTTATATACTTATCAATAGAATGCTTCATAGTGCATGTAGGCACTTTCAAAGTAATGATTAAGAATGTTACACAGCAGACCTTGGCAGTGAAGGTATTATTGAGAGCCACATTTTTATGAAAATTCCTGTAATCATTGAATAGCTTGTATTTTTATTTGATAGACATTCAATCTTGTGAAAATCTGCTGCAGGGCTGACTGAAATTTTCATACATTTGCACATAACTGGTGGCCAAATATCTCTTTGCTACTTGCTTGTTCAGCTTTCGTACAGTTGAATTGGTTGGTTTACTGAAATATGGTAAATGACTCCTGTTTGTGCTTCATATTTTATGGCAATTCAAATGTTTAGATTGGTAAAATTTGTATCTAATTCCAAATGTGTGCCTACTTTTAAGTGAAAGTTAAGACTCATATCATGCAAATCATGCTGTGGTTTGCAGAATATATTGGAATCAAGTTTAAGTACTATTTAAAATCATTAATCCATGTACTTTGTGATGTTTGCTGCACAAGTATTTTAATTGCATGCATATCATGTGGTTGAGTTGCATGCTATGTTGATTCTTTTACCCCATTGATATGAGATGGCAGGAAATTTGACAAAATTTAACATTTAACTGGAGTGATCCTCGTTTTCCTGTCAATTTCTCAAACAATGTTCAATGTTGTATCTGGTATCTGGTATGAATATAGGTAAATTTGTGGTTAAAGCGTTTGTAGTTTACACAAAACAGTTTGGTAGAATACTTGCAGCATCATGCACTAGCAACTGAGTCTCCACCTTACTGCTAACAAGTGAGCAAAGACTATGAGAGTCTATGGCACAAACTCTGTGTTTAAAATAATTTTTATCTGTGGTTGACTGAGGCCATGGATGGTACAATTTGTTGTTTGCGTCTTTGCTTTTTCAAGTGTTATTTTCTCATTGTAATAAAAATTTTTGGAAAAGATTCTTTTGTACAAATTCGAGTATATGCATTTACATATCTACATAGGTAAATGTATAAGGATATGACAAATCAGCAGCTTGCATTACTCAGATATGTCTTGGGTATTCTTATGACTTATTTCTCATACATTGAAAACTGTAGAAAATGGTTTTGTGCTCTGTAATTACCCTACAGACCATGGCTTATATTTGTGTTGTGATTGTGCATTTTGCCTAAAATGTGTACTCTTGACATGCATTGTTAAACAATAGCTTGCTGGTTTGCTACTGTCCAGGATGAAAATCCTTTGAAGCCTGGAAAAATTCAGCTGCTACAGGTAATGCTATTGGGTTTTCAAATTGATGACAATGCTGTAGTTGTGCTTCAGTTTGATCTTTGTGTTAGCAGTTTAACAACATGGACTTTTTTATACAAACTTAAAAAAAGCATGATCTGCCATGACTTTAGGATTGCGATTAACCATTCAACACAAATATAGTTTCAACGCTAAATATCTACGTCGTTGTTAAATGTACGAGCATAGTTTTGAACCAAGAATCAGGTAGTTTTGAACAGTAGCATATCTAGCCTGGAAAAAGTGGTCTGTCATGGATTGCTTCATGTCATTTTGTCATTCTATACGCCCTATTTAGAAAGACAGCAATGTGGTCATTTTGCAATATTCCTATGAAGTGGTAGAAGGTAAATGCTGTTGCCTGTTCCAAACCACTGGCATTAAAGACCTACTGTGGGAAAATTTGATACGTGTTGATGCGAAGTATCTATGGTTCAAGGAGGCCTGTCATGACAGCCAAACAGACTCCCTGGATGCGCCCCTGGTTAGGAAACTGACTTGTAAAAACTGATATTAACGAGACTTTGCCAAACATCAGAATACCTAAGTAGCAAGGTATTCTCTATTTTGATAGGTTTTATTTAACATTTCCATTTTTGTCAAGTTCTCATAGCAGAGCTTCTCAAACTTTTGTGTTTTGCGACCTCATTTTGAAAAAGGTTTTCTATGTGACTCCTTATTGGATAGCGTTATGTCCTAGATGTTATTGATACATGTAAATGTCCCATTACAAATCTCAGAGGCATTTTTGTCTGTAGCAAAATCATGCAATTGCACACAATGAAAGTAACATACAGTAATAAACCAGGTCAGCAACCAAGGGGGCAAAATATTTTGTCCCCACCTTGAAAAAGTTGTGTGGGACATAGTTTGAAACTATCGGGCATAGTTAAAAAATTGGGCCCCACAGAGAACGCTTTGCTCCTCCTAATGTCCCAAGCTGGTTATGGACTTCGATTTCGGCCTAAAACCAGCAGTTGTCAGTTGCCTTACTAACGTCCTAACTCCTCCGCCGATTGCGCTAGAGAGCTGTTCAAGAGATCAAAAGGATCGGACAGTCTTCTAGATTGCACTCGAAAAAAAATTTTTTGGATGAGGGTTGTGGATTTTTTGTGAGTGACGTCATAAGTGAAGTAGTTTTTGGGCCATTTTGGCTCATGTTGCATGGCCTAGGGCTCAACCGCTTGGCCAAATTATTTCGCTAAAGTTTTCATTAGAAACTAGGCTCGAGTCCGAGTCTTTTAAGCCTTTGATCAACTTTCTAGCGTTTCTGGTTCAAAAGTTATGATCTTAAATATACAAATTAATTAGTTATCTAATGACCTAATTAGTCAAAAATTTTTACTAACGTAGGTCATAGCTTTTGAACCCGAAACCCCAGCAGGTTATCCAAAGTATCAAAAGACTCAGATTGCAGCCTAGAATCCAATAAAAACTTCAGCGAAATACTACCATCTAACGGTTGGCGCCCAGGGCCAGGCAAAGTGGGCCAAGGTGGCCTAAAAGTCCTCCATTTATGACGTCACTCACGAAAAATTCAAACCCCAAGCAAAAATTTTTTTCTCGAGTGCAAACTACAAGAGTTGTTACATTTTTTGATGCTTCGACCAGGTCCGTATCCTGTACAGGAACAGAGATATTCCCGTGCAAAGCCACATGCAAATCAGCTGTTTGTTTGCGAACTGCTTCATTTTAACCCAGATGTCAAAGTGTTAAAAGGGTTTGAACAGCTCTCTAGCATATTCACAGAGTTACGCCTGCGCAAAGACACATGCGTGTGCTTGATTTTCGCCCAAACTGCTTGAATTAACCCAGTAGCGAACACGTTAAGATGGTTTTTATTTGTGGGATATTAGAAAGTCAAAGAAATCAATCTTTAGTCTGAAATAAATCTAAATTTTTGGAAGATCATTGCCAATTTTGTAGAAGGTAAAACATCAAGTAGTTTGCTGATTTAAAATTATGTCAAATGAAGTTTTTTGACGAAATGTGATTATGGCAATTGCATTATGCCTGACAACTGATTATCATGATTGCTTTCCCACTGTGCCGAATGCCTTTCTGTGTCACATGAAAGTGACTTGGGGATTGCGATAGTAAGCCTACTGCAATGTGCTGAAGTGTTCATTCGTAACTCAGTACTCACTGCATCTGCAAGCGGATGGTACTGCGCAGAACTGCTTACTGACTTCTATTGCATCCAGTTTCAGTTTGTTTGTTTCTAAATATGTTGAAGCTAAATAAAGTGATAGAACTAGTAATAGTTGACATGAGTGTACATCTATTAGGTAATCAAAAATTAGCACTTACCTGATTGCCAGATTGCTAATGCAGAATGGCACAATTTACAGATTACTACTCATAATGCACTTTTGTTTTTGCAGGCAATTATAACAAGAACTTCATACACTGATGAAAAATGCCAAGAAAAGTTGTTAACAATGGTTAGTTAAACACCTATGTGCCATCTGCGTTTCTTCAAAGCTCCCTCCATAGTGTGTGAGATAAGCTGGCTTTCGACAGTGAAAAAATGAGTTAATTATTGCTTTGTCCAAATTAAGGTTGAGATGTGTTTTGCATTGGGCTAAGTTGGTTACAGTGAGTTAATTTCAAAACTGTTTTTGCTGCTATAATATATCCAACCTCATTACTTGGAATAGTTACCATGCTTCATTCCAATGCTGTGGAAAAAGCATCTTAAAGTTTTCCTTGAAAGGTGTCAGTTGAAATTTAAGCATCTCCTTTATGATTATTTCAATTGTTTCATGCAGAACATAAAAAGATTACCATTCTATTAAAATTTTAATCATCCTGTTTTACCTGTTTATGACTTGTGAAAATATCTAAAAGGGCTTTGCGTTTCATCTTGCAGGCTGAATGTGTAAATTGCCATTAGTATTCCCTAAAGAAAAGCTTGTGAAATTGTTGAAATCTTGCCAATAGTATTCTTTGAAGAAATAATGGAAAAAATGTAATTGTATTGACAGAAATTTGTGTTTTTTCTAAGTTTGTAAGCTGTTTCTTTGTAGTGGCATTTTTTCAAATGAACAATCCTTAAATTATGCACACTTGTGATTTCAAGAGTTAATTGTTCCTATGTTCCATTATATTTTAAGAAACAGTTTGATTTTTTGCAAGGATAGACATGAAATTACACTGGTCAACAGCAAAATTTGAAAGGTGATTGCAATAAGTGCCCCTAGAAGTATTTTTGATGCTGATTTCAAAAATGTCATTATTTTTTTTGTAGCACATCTAGTTTTTGAGATATCTGTATGTTTTGATTACCAGTTACCTAACCTATCACAGGCCTATGAACAACAGAAGGTAGCATTGTTTTGCATTGTGACGTAACACAGAGTAATAATTGATGTAGCAGACATACCATTTGCGAAAGCAAAGCAAGTTTACCAACCTTAACTGAGTGATTTAAATGCAAGAACCTGTTTTATTGAGTGACATATTGATATCTCTGTGCACACAGGCAATTTAAAGCATTAAACCCCATTGCATATTGTGTTAATTTGAATGAATAGTTTGCATTTGCACGTTACACAGAACCATTGTTTCACAATGTTATGTTCTTATCAGATGCATTATAGTAGCTTTTTTATTCATTCCTAAACATATTTGATCATAATGAATTCCAACTACTCTAAAATTTGTGACTGGTTTTAATCCATTTCTAAATGCTGTGCCGCACTTGTTCTGTGTAGGGTGTAATAATTGCAATTTCTTATTTCATTTAATTGTCGTATGGCGAAAAACAATCACTGGACAAACTTTAGCATTTTTTTTACAATATAAGCAATTGAATTGATCCATGTCTCATATTGCCTTGAAGTAAGTCAAAATTGGAATGTGTTAGCTGGTAAGTTTGTCTAAACTAATTATTGCAAGTTATTTGTTTACAGATATCAGGATTGCAATTATTCATGACAGTGGTCAAATTGGTTTGGAGTGGAAAACATTCATAGAGGAGCTTTTTACTGAAGACCTACCAGAGGATTGCAGGTACTAATTAGGCAATTGCTTGTAATTAAGGTAGTTGGTTGTTTAGGTAATTTTTTCTGTGTCATTTAAAGAAACTGTTGGAAGCTGGATTCCAGTGCTTACTGCTTATCAGTAGAGCTTTATTCACATGATTGCTAATGAGTTAGTAAGGTCCTTTTGTGTGCTTCCATATTTTTAATGAGTGAAACTTTTATCAGACGAAATTGAAAGCTAATATCCAGGGCTCTGGAGCCAGAGCGCTAGAGCTGGGTATTTTGCCCAGAGTTGGAGCAGGAGCCGGAGGTCAGTTTAAAACTAAGGAACTGGAGCTGAAGCTGTGGCTATATTTAGGTAGCTCCGGCTCCTGGCCCCTTCCTAGATATTAACTGTTTTGCCAAATTGACTGAAAGCTAGACTTACTTTAACATCTATAAGCATGCTTGTTATGACTTATGACAACAGACTGCAACAATGGATCTGCGAGTCGTTGATATTTCCTTGATTTAATCATCGCTAAGGTTGTGTCATCACAGCTGGACAGGCGTGGTGTCAATTAACAGGGTTCCCGCGCTGTATTGAAAGTATTGAATTTAAAATCGGTTTTCAAGACCTTGAAAAAGTATTGAAATTGACCAAAATATGCCTTAAGTATTAAAAAAGTATGGAAATTCAAAATGGAAAAGAAATCTCAAGTCTCTGAGTAGAATTTTACTGAAGGCAAAGTACTTCATTATTTATGTAGTGTTATGCAATGTGTAAAATTGAGTTTCATGATTAAGAATTTCGAAAAATGAAGAGAAGTAGTGGTATTGAACTTTTTACATTTAGTATTGAAAAGATATTGAAAAAAGCATGGAAAGTGATTTTTAAAAATATGTGGGAACCCTGCGTTATAGTTAGAGAACATTGTAAACTACCACAACATCCCACTTTCTGGTCAAAATGATCAAACTCGATCTGTAGTAATGTAGTGATCTAAGAAAGAAGTAAGTTATATTCAGTAGGTATATAATATCCATAGCTTTTGTAGCTGTGTAATCATGCTACTGGAAAATGCATGGCACGTGGTTGTAAAGTTGGAATTTTTATTAGAAACCATTAGGCTTACTACCAAGGTTTACAAGATTACTGGCAAAGATCACTAGGAACCATTGCATATAGTAGCATAACAGTAAAGCTATAACTGCTAAGTGGTAGCAAACTACCATCGCTTTGCATGGCAGTACATTTTCAGGTCGATATAAAAATGCAATCTAAAAATGTGGCCTTTACTTGAGGTTTTCATCTGTGGAAACAAATTTATGTTTGTAGCATAGCACTGTAATCGGTCTTATTTTCTCCTAAGCTTTCCAAGTAGCTTGTGCTTTACTTTGCTATTCATCACTGCTTATTATTAGTGCAAAAGACAAGAAATCAGAAATTTTCAACTATTTTAAGAAAGCCAAAGGTGATTTCTTGCTGGTGTTGCAACCTCTCCGGTGGCGTTGCGTTGATTGTGTGATTCACCACGAACGGGATGTGCGTGAAGAGTAACACCATTATGTATGTGGCGCGAACAAGCAGTAATAGAGTGATCTTGTCGGGTGATCTCTATTGTTGCTTGCTGCCACGGTGCGAAGCTCTGCGCACATGCCGCTCGGGATTTCCGATCGCAACACTGGAAGCCATACCATTTCTTTGAACAAGGGCTTTTAAAATGCTTTTTTCAGTTTTGTTAATGCAAATCTGTGCATGTTAGAAATAACACATAAGAGAGGTAATACGCTCATTGCATGGTTTGGCTGGGAAGAGCTGTGTAAAGCAAAGCATGCAACGAGTGCAAAACGCTTGGTCAATAGGGACTGGACTGAGTCCAAATACCGTACTTGGACACAAATGTAGTTTTCCAAACAGACGTTTTCTTGATTCCGGTCGTAAGAAATAACTGAAGGTCCTCAGGCATTAACAACATAACCAGTGACTGATTTTCCACAATTTGTTTAGGTTACCATTAACTCGAGAAAGATGCCTGCTTGTGACTGTTCTCTGAATCGTCTGAACTTGTGATTGTTGTTTCTTGGCTGATTTTCTCATGCTAAGAGCCCTGATTCTAAAAAAACTACCAGATTAACCAACCTACTCATGCAAGTGTGGTAGATTCTTTTAGTCTTGTATACTATTTTTAAATATTTTCATGTTCCAATCAAGTCGAGGTACATAAAAACAATTAATAATATTAATGTGCAAAAACGAACAGAAGCTGGGCCATGTTATGGAAAAAGAGAGTTCCGGAGCCAAAGCTATACTTCTGAAAACCAAGAGCTCCGGAGCTGGATCCGGAGCCATGTTCACGAAAAGGAAATACTCCGGACCGGGAGCAGTGTCATTTTTACGATTGCTCCGCAGCCCTGCTAATATCTATCGGAACAAGAAACTCGAATTGCATCACTCTCCAGAAAAAAATCGCCTGCTATGCTGCACACTAGAATGTTATCCACGTGCAGTTCTTAGTTATGACATGCAAGTGCGCGGTTATTTCACATTTTCATTGCAAAATCCTAATCACAAAACTTCACGAAAAAAAAGCTCAAATAGCTTCCTGCACAATTCAAACGGACCAGTATCAGCTGTTGGCTGTCCTCATGTATTATTTTGCAGCGACCATGCTAACTCTTATGTTAGCATTAATCGTTACAAAACACTATTTGTTTCCAGGAACCAAATTAGCATGAGTTCCACCATAGCATGTTTTTTTTCTGAAGATCATGCATTTCTTTTTTTCTGTACAGTGTCTCGAATCATCGTCAAAATGTGCACTTCCTGCTTCTACGTTTATTTTTCCGAATAAAGTTGCTGTGTGGGCTTGTAATCAGACCTACAGTTATCTGTATTAGGCAACGTGTTTACTACGAAACGATTTCGCGAGTGTCGCTGTAGTCATATAGAAATCACGCTTATATATCTTCATTTGTGCAAGGTGGTGGCACAACGGTACAGCATAAACTTGATAGAAGGTTTTGGTGGTCGCCATTTTCTAACGTGCTTTGTATGACTGTTCAGATAGGTGCATGACTGGACAGACCTACACGTGAGTCAGAAATCGTGTATACCGGTCCTTTTCTTGTTGATGATAATGGCTGGTGTTATAGGGATATGGGCTTGGATATTACCTGCGAGAGTATGGACAATATTTATGGCAAAGCCATGAGCCATGTGCTATCGTGTGAATGGAAGCTTTTCATTTTGTCTCCAGCCATGTTACAAGCATTGCAAGATGACAAGGTACGTCAGTTTCGATTTTATTTTTGGGGTGCTCGCCAGACACCGTCTATGGTCACTTGTTTCAAATGAGTTTGAAAGGCTGAGAGGTTTCAAATGAGTTGTTCTGCCCTTTGGCGGTTATATTAATGAGATTGAAGATTTGGCATTGGAAGTGGTCTGCTGTGCACGACAGACGCCTCCAGTCCGTAAGCTCCTCAAGTGATTAAATTAAAGAACGCACCAGAAAAAGTAGCTACAAATCCTTTTAACTACTTTGTGTCCTGAATGGACAAGCGGGGATTTTCGAGGTGGGTTGTGCCTTACATGCACTTTCGATTTCCGCGTACCTGTCAGTCAGATAATGTGAAAATAGTGACTAAAGACTCATATGTCTTTAAAAAAAATGTGCCGGAAACGTGGTGGGCTGAATGTTTCTTCTAAAATAGGACTTACAGTAGAATTCATAGATTCAGTGTGAATAAGCAGCCGAAACAAATGTAATTTTTTTGTACAGTAGCATAAACATTGATTGAATAAAGAAAACCGGGTGTTGGTTCCCAACATTCCTGGTTTAGTTACTTCCTCGTTTGGGTTCGTCTATCATTACTTCCGCCTCTAAGTCGTTTTCCTTTTCACTGCTTCACTGCGGTCATTTTTAAACGAAGTAGGCCACCGTTAGCCTTCAAAGGAGACTGATTTCGAATTTATTGCATGTAATGGTTATCTACAATAATTTCATCTGCCCAGTGATGCAGGTCGCGGTGGCGGTGGCAACAATGCGCATTCTGCTTTTTTATAAACTGCGTGTGGGTTAGCTGAGGGAGGAAGTTATGGATAAGCGCGTGCAAGCAGTCCAAAATGCGCGTGCAAGCAGTCCAAAAATGGGTATAGCATTTCGAAGTATGCGTGACAGATTTTTTGACCCACATTTGAGTGTTTCTTCAGCGAACAACCTCAAACACTCAAAGAAGCTTTTTCATTTTGTTTTGCGATGACGTTACTACCGTTTTACCCTTTTTAAGAACTTCTTAAGCTTATCGCTGCTATGCACTTTCGTTATTGTTGCAAGCGAATGATGTTGCTGTTGGTTTGATATCCATTTTCCCAGTAGTATCCACGAAATGGTATTTGTGGCTTTGTGCTACAGAAATTGCAACTTCATTGCAAACCGGGCAGCACTAAACAAAACGTTTGTCCGTGCTTTATGATATACTTCCGTCACTTGCAGTAGTTTGTTGCGTCTTTTTCATTTGCAAAACGACGAAAGATATGACATTGGAATAAAAAAAAAGGATTTAAAACTGCAAGATGCGATGCTTTGAACTTACAAAATCTAAACGGAATTAAGTTAGCTTGTTATGTTCAGTTTCGTTTATACTCTCTCTCTGTTCTCCTCGTTTCTGAGTGTTTCGAGTGGTCTGCGGCGCCCATCTACGCTTGCTTGGTTCGTGAGACACGCGGTTGCTTTTGCAGTGAATGTTGCACTGGTGGGCGGTGGCAAGTCAGTGGCAGGGTAGCGTGTGAATTGTTTCCTTGCACCTACCTATTAACGTCGAGCACGAGGCTGGACAGGTTGTAACTTTGCGGGTCCCGTTTTCAAATCTTCGGTATAGCCGAACGGGATTCGAACCCAGCTTTACCAGCTTTGGTGGCGCATGCTTATTTATTGATTTAATGTCCCATATGACTCATTTAATAAACAGAAACAATACAAAAAGCCATTTTTCAAAAAAGTAACTGATTGTCAGTGGAAATTAGAATAAATGAAAACATAATGGCAAGAAAATTTATCAGTGTTCATTCCTCATCCAACTGGACTATTTAGCCGGTTAAGTTCAAAATCAGGAAATTTTCAACCGCATGGTAGAGGATGTGGATTAGTCGCCAGGCCCATGGTAACATTTTCATTGAGTGCTTGTGCAATGATCTACAGTCAAACATACGCTTTCTTTAAGTATCACTGTATTTACGTATTGAGTTATTAACGAAAGTCTTGCAGCTCTCATGACATCTGAACATGTATTCAATCCGCAGTGCAACAATAAAATGTGTTTCTGCTTGTAAGGTAGGGGTTCTCAACCTTTTTCCCGTTAAGTACCCCCGAGTCATAACACAATCAACCCGAACCACCAGTAAGCTGACAAAATCTACGCGGAGGCAAAATCAATGCTTAATTGGAGCTTCTGCAATTAACAGTTTTGTTGTCCACCATTATGCCGTCTTTACACCTGTTGTCTGCCGCTGCTGCGTCCCTGCAAGAACTAGCACATTTGTGTCTGATGCACTCACACCTACATTTCTGCTAGATATATCAAAGAGCAGGTCACTATTCAAAGAGCCGCTGCTTTGATGCTGTCTGTGGTCTCCATCGAAACACGTGATGAAAACGAGCTTCTTTCGCCACTTAGGGTTTTGAGTTTCGCGGCAAACAGGGGCGATGGTGGCTGTAAAATCCTATCCCTGAGAGGCATATTCTACCGCAATTAGGACATGGACAAGCTGATGACTATGTAGCTATAGTGTTGGATCTGTGATCTTTTTTATTCGGGTGTTGCTGAACACGAGCTTCCTCTGCGGAAATTACAATATAGAACGGATGTCCTTTCACCACTAGAGACAATCTGTGCACAGGTTTCGCACCTGCTCCGGGAAAATGTTGCAGCAACGCATATCGCGCTCATGCACATCTCGTATCGTAGTTTGGGTCTCACAGTTGATCATGTTGTCGGGGCAATTTATCCGAACAGGAGAACATGCGGGATCCGGATGTGCTCCATTCTGCAGACGTGACCTATTCATCGTAAGCGCTTCTCGGTGAAGGTTGCCAATAACATGAAAGTTCTGAAAACAAAGATAAGACTACCAGCATGAGGCTATGCATTGTACAAATGCTTGACTACATCAGTAGGTAGTTGGATTTTGACAGATTCTGATCATCAAAGTGAAATTCCAAGCTTGTTAAGGTTTGTTCAAATGTGAGAATGCCCAAACGAACGTTTAAATTTATGAACTGCATTGCAATGTTGCAGATGTGCTTGTTTGTCCTTATGCTCACAATGGTCTGCAATTGTATCCGGTCTGTGAATGAAAGCTAACTGAACAAGCTCTTTCAAGTATTTTCGAAAAAATTTTCGTGCTTTATCCAGCTGCGTTGAACCTTCACCAATGAAGTGCATGGACAGATGGATTTGCTGAGTGGCAGTCGCGTTTACTTGTTTCTTTCTGGAAAAAGTATTCTTATAACATTTGTAAAAATAGTTTGATTTCTTTCTCCAAAGCCAGTCCGATATCTCTTCCGTAGAAAAAAAAGGTTTAATAATTTGAATTCTTTGTATATCGGTTGATAAGACTGCAAATATCATAAGAGTTATATAGTGGTAGAGTATGAATGGCGCTATTTTTATTTTGTATCGGATAGGAACTTATCAATTGCACAACCCTGTGTGGATACTTCTTCTGTAAACAGTTATTTCTATTCTGGCCTCTTTTTATGTTAATAGAACGTCCAAACCTTCCAGCTGTTCGTCTGTTTCTATTCTCTTTGAACACTTGGATGTCTTTTATTTAAATTGGAGAAAATTGATGATCCGTATTTTGTTTTTTGAATGGTAGCATTCGTCACTAACAAAACGTATTTCAACTTCCTCAACGATCACTATCTTTGGGTTTTGAGCATACCAGTCACCCTCTTGCAGTATACTGAAAAACTACACACAGCGTTACTACTGTTATTCGTCCCAACCATGCCAATCACGATTTCTTTTAATTTATCGTGGACTTAGTGGGTGAAATCCTAAAAAATCTTTTCCACATCTGCACTTTCAGCAAGAGCTGTTGATTTTGCTGATCATACATATGTACCGGTAGTTCCTTGGGTTTCGAATATATTTTTTCCACAACAACCGGCAGACTATCTACTTTGATGATGTTTTCAATATTAGAAGTGGTAGTTCAAGGTTTCTTGTGTGATAATGGTTTATATTCCCTTTGTTTCACATTTGCGATTCACGCTTGCTCAAATTGTATCCAATTGCCCTTATCCAACCTGTGTCAATGTACAGGTTTATTCCGTTCCAATTTTGTTCTAGATTTGTTAAAAAGCAAATTTATTTTTGTAAATTGCTTTTTCTTTATTGTTGTAAGAAAAGCTAACTGCTTAGCGTAGCATAAACTTAGCGCAATCGTGAGGATTATACTACCTCCTATAGCAATTAAAGATGCAAATCTTTTTAGCCGTTGGTTCGTTGTCCAATGGCAGATGATTACAAGGATATTTCGTACTTCATAGTTGCAACAGCTCAAGCACTGTGATAGCGCCACAGGCGCCGAGTGCGAGCGTGCGGCTTGAACACAATTCTGGCCGGGAGTGCAGCATTCCCGCTAAATTTTTTACTTTTGATTGAGCAGTTCTGTGTTTATAAGTACATAGACATTATTATGAAGTGAAACATTTTCCGATAGGTGGAATGGAAGACTTAAAAATCTCAACGAAACTTGAACCAGTTAGTTGTAATGCAGAGAAAAGCACCATCTCCGCTGTATGTGACTTTTACAAAGACGATGTAAACGGGAGGAATAGTTGCCAGACATGGGGTAATCGTAATCGATTAAAATCGATACAGTTTTTTGAGTAATCGTAATCGATTGAACTGACTAAAAATGACATGTAGTCGATCACGATTACATTGCAAATTTAATCGTAATCGACGATTACTTTGGCGATTAAACTTGGAAATCTTCACCCTACATCACTGCGCGATGAATCCCAGTTTTGGTGGCTGGGTTTCTTCCTTTTATCATCATGTTTCTCATAACTTTTTCATCCGAGGGCCACATAAGCTATTACACAACATTCCGAGGGCCGGACATCTTCGGGATATGTTACATTCTATCAAGCCAACAAGTTTTTCGTAAATATATCATCATTTAATTATTGACAAAATGTCTTCGCTGGCCGGATGAAATGGCTTCGTGGGCGGATTTGGCCCGCAGGCCAAAGTTTGGAGACCCTGGATTACATTATGATTTTGTTTATTCGTAATCGTAATCGAGCAGGTGGCAAGTAGTCGTAATCGATTACACTTGTGATGTAATCGCCCCATGTTCGACAGTTGCACAGCAAAATCTGGCAAATTTAGGTGAGCAATAATTTAAACATTCCCACCCCAAACGCTATTTTGAAACTGTAAACGAAAAACCGAATTTTAGCTAACTTATTTCCGAGTTTAATGTGTTTCCTGCCGATGTACTTCACACTGCCCTATACTACTATACCTATGAGACACAGTTTACCTTTATCTCCGATCGATCATGCCTCAACGTAGGTTGATGTCTTGTTTACTATATATTCATTCCACTGTGGCAGACGAACTTAATTTTGAAAGATAAACGGATGTTTGGATTTATAAGGCAGCAGTTCGCATAAATGCTTATAGGTACTTGTGTGTTTCTATTTGAATAAGGACTGAGGATGCGTAATTTTACGTGAAATCGATTTCCTATTAAAAATTCGCTGATTAATTACTTGCTTATGCCCACTGTGTACTCACATGAGGTAATTGCGTATTCTCAACTTTTAATGATTTCAGTTTGATCTGTTGTGAACGTGTTCTAAAAGTTTTGAAAAAATTATACGTGATTGAATAATTGTGATGCGCCTGCAAATTGACATTAGTTTGAGAGACACTTTGAGATATTTCAACCGATGTTATTTTACCAATTTAAGAAGGTTTTTACGTCATATTTTGTGGCGTCATGGAATTGGTACGTGCGTAGAAATTTCAAACTCGGCGCCTATGGATAGTGCACAGCAATTTTAACGTGGTTTCGTAGCGATATTTTTGCATTACGAAAATAATGAGCTTATTGATATGAACCTGGCAATGAAGAATTTTCAATGTTCGTACTTGAGGGGCAATCTGCGTATGAAGTTCTTGAAACATTTCGCTGTTCATTCCGTTACCGTACTTTAAACAGAGTGTGCTTCTTGCAAGCGTCAAAACGAATTGGTGTAAATTGTCATATCTCAGTTCGGCCTAAGCCGAGAAAGTGAAGAAGCATCATATAGGCATTCGGACGAAGTAGCTTACTTCTAGCAATTTTTGAAGCTCAACACGTCAACCATGCACTTGGTTAATTGTACATGATTTTTTTTGTAAATAAGCTGCTTGTTTACTGTGGCTCATTTTTGAGACAACGCCTGTTTTGTTGGAATTCTTCTGAGTGATACTTTGTTATAATTCTCGTGAGTGATACCACAAACCACAGCGCGGAATTCGTGTCTTCCTGGGTCATTTAGTGCTTGCACTTTAAACGACATTGCTCGGATTTAAGAATTTTTATTCTCATGTTGATCACAGGCTCCAACTTGCGACCTGAGCTCGTCCCACAGACGATAATATTCAGTGAGACTGTTCCTGGATTTTGGTCGCCACCATCAGGAGTACCTGATGGTTTGCTTGTGATATTTATTGTGTGGAAGGCTCGCGACACGCAATCGCGATTTATCTCAGGTTTTAGTTTGTGGGCTGCTTGTTGTTCTGGGGGAGATTGTAGAAAGCTAAATGCATGATAGAGACAAGTGCCGATCGGCATAGCTTACTACTCATACAATGTGCCTTTTCCAAACCGGGTCTGGCTGAACTGGTACGCTCCAAACACTCACGATGTTCGAAATAAGAAGCGAATGCTCGTCCCAAGCACTAGCAAAAATATCGATCTGTGGCCCTGCCACCGGTCAAACGACGCTCTGCAGTGTTACATAGCACTGCCTCCCTGGCCGGGCTCTGCCTTTGTCGCCTCAGCGGAAAGATGGCCGTGTGTTGCCCCGGCGGTGCAATAATGCAACAGATGTGGATTGTTTGCTAAACATCGCGCTCCATCCGCATACTGCGCAACGCACATCGTACTCAATACCGACCTAATTACGCTTCTTACGTTTGTTCAGTTGCTTGGGTCGGTCCGCGGTATGCTGTCCTGTTCGACGTGGGCATGAGCGGCCTGAGAAAGTTGGATTTCTTGTGAATAGAATATCTAAAATGATCATAAACGTGTTTAATGTTTTCTCCATCGTATTCTGAATCCATTCTGAAAGCGTGTTCTTGTCTTCTTTACATAACGTTTTCAAACCTGTAGGCGTGGTCATAGTATTGTTTGTTTTCATGAACTGCGTAAATCCACAGCGATTTTGAGTGTCTTCATTTTGCGGTTGGCATGCTGCCCACGAAATTGTTGATCCCTTTTAAAGAGTTTTTTGAAAAGTGGTGGCAGGACTGGATTGAACTACTAGTGGGCTTTATCGGCCAAACTTATTAGTGGGCCCCTAAACTTACAGAAATTTGCGTAGAAAAAATGATTAAGAGAACATTCACTTTCAGGTAAAGAGCAAAAAATGTCATCGATTCCAGTAATATGCACGTCAGCACCAAACACTTTGTTTTCTGAATTTTTGCACTCGTTACATTTTGCTGTTGCAACCCTGACTGGCTAGATTTTTTCTACCAGTTCTGTTCAGCACGTACGTTTCAGGGGTCTCCAGAGACCCGTTGACTTCAGGCCCATAACCTACTATGCCTAGCGGTAAATCCGGCTCTGAGTGAATGAGCGAAGTTGAGTGCCGTTTTATTGTGACCGGCGACAGTTGCGATCGTTTGTGTTTACGATAGCGACATTCACTAGCCGCGCATAATCTAGGTATAAATAAGTGTCTAACCAGCGTAGAAAATGCACGAAACTGCGGCTGTGCAATCACACGAAAGCCTTTTTCTCACAAAAAATTGTGATACAAAATATTACATAGAGTTGATGGTCTTACAAAAAAGTTGATGGTCGGATGCGATGAGTTTCTTGTAGCAGCTAGCAACGCACGGAAACCTGACGGCGGCTTGCAGTTGAAAGCGCACTAAATTTTAGTGTGCGTATGCAGGAGACTACTCCATTTTAGTCGTCAACGAAGTTACGAACTACGTGCAATGTTTTCATCGATTGCAAGTGTTGCGAGACACCGCTCGGATACAATCCCACGCATCAGGTGACACCACTGTGTTACTTACCTTGCCCGATTTCCAAACACTGAGTGACGTAACGAGTGACCGATGATCCTTGTATGTGCGGTGGAAGCACGAAAATAGCCTACATCTCGCCCTTTGTAGATAAAGAATCATGGTTGAATTTTTGCGATGGTGTTGTTGCGAATGGGGGCGAAAACCGGGGTACCGAAAATTTTGCAATAATCGTGACCCAAATCGACTCAATCGTAGCCCTAAAATGTGATACATTTCCAAATCATCACTAGCAGATGTTTTACAACATCAAGTAGTGCCGTCACACTTCGTTTAAGAAGATTTGTAATGTTGGTGGTTAGGGTCAAATTGTTTCCGCAGAGAATAGATACTGCTTCTTAACCAGAGCAAACCAAGCGTAAACTTAAACCAGTTATTCCGAAAATGGGCGGCGCAAAAATATAGAGGGGGTAATAAGGCGAAAAGGGGAAGTAGGGTGGCAACAGCTTGGCATAGGAGCAATAGATAAACTGTTTTTAAGCATTAGTAAAAATATACTGAATCCATTCAGATTATATATTTATTTATTAGCGTGTTTAATTCAGACTCATGGTCGATGATCCATATCAAAAGGGTAGTCGAATAATACAAAATCACGGAACGGTTATAGTCATAACAAATTGCAGAGCAAGTGTTAACTGAAAAACACAGTCAACAATCAACACTGCGAGATGAGCAAAACACTGAAAAATCGCATCAGCCATTCCTGCATTCACTCATCGTCATACAGGAATCCGGCAGTGGGTAATAAATAAGCACATTCTAACATCAGGTTTTAAATTAAACGGCTAACGAAAAAAAGTCGGATTGAGGGTACTCAGGGGCGCACGAAAGCATGAAAATTGTTTTGATCAAGGTTTGCACTGTTTTTTCGAGCTTGAGGCTGACAACCGTTTTATTTTCTCAAAAATTGAAGCAACATCTGGCGGCTCGTATTTTACTAGTTTTATATATATTCACTTTTTTACGTGTTTGGCTTGTACACATCGTCAACAGAAATCGCGAGACGCCACAAAATATGTTTATGTAATTAGAGCTCGAGCGATAAAGCTTTTTTTGGCCCGATACCGATGTTTTTCATTGCCGATAACCAGGGCGTTACCATCGATCTGGAACCAAAAATAAGGACGGTAAAACAAAATTTGATGTTATTGCCTAAAATGAAAACAGTTGTTTGTGTTTGCATGACTAACATCAGATTATAAGTTTGCCTATTTAACTCCAGCAACCATTTGCCTCAGCAATGTCTTGTTCTCCACACCCTTCTTGTAATGGTCACCGAAAACGTTGTTTTCGGTTGCTTGTTTCTAGAATCAATTAAATGCTAAACCTTTGCAACAAACTCTGGTAAAAATCCTAACTAGATTAGACAGCTTACGTGCTGACAATTCCTGATAGTGCGTTACGTGTCTGTGCGACAAGATTATACTACTTTTATGACGTCAAAAAACCTTGATTACAAATTGTTTACGATGAGATAGTAATATCTGTAATATGTCTATCAGATATTGCTTGTAATTAAAATTGTTATGCTACAGAAAATAAGAAAAAATAAGGACGCAAGTCACAAATAAGGACATTTCTTAGAAATAAGGATAGTAATATTTTCTAAGACGTAGCACTGCAAAATAAGGACAAATCTTCGAAATAAGGACGGTATGGTAGCCCTGCTTATAACCCCGGGGGTTCTCAACCTCTTTTCTCCCGTTTACTCCTTGCCAGCTCCCTAACATAAGATTTACCCCCTGTTTTTTGTTTGCTCACTAGCGCTGTAGAAAAAACAATATTGTAACTTCAGCATCATTAAATTTACCCCCAGGGTAGGTAAAATTAACCCCAGGGGGTAAATTTATCCCCGGTTGAGAGCCCCTGTTATAACCCAATTGAGAAAAAGTGCGCGTGGCTGCGCAAGAACGTTGTCAGAAGCCAGCTGGCTCAGTACTCTTGAGCATCTGCTTCATAGTTCAGAGGGTTGCCGTTCCATTTCACATTCCAGCTGTTGCTGTCAGCAAGACACTTAACTGAGGAAGGCCTGAAGCTGCTTCCTTCTCTGAAGACATGTACATGTGATATTTATATTATGACTATGTCGTGAGTCTCACAAGGTTGTCTGTTCAACTGCACATATATGCAACATGCAACAAATTGTATAACGAAATGTGTTGATCCAAACACTGTAGTTAAAACAAAAGTTTTTCGGGCATGGACTCTACTAACAGTAATATGAAGTGGTGCCCTGCAGCATACTCGATTCCTACAGTGTACAATTAATAAACCTCATAAATGAAATGCCTTATTTGCTAAAACTTTCAAATGAGTCAGTTACATGGCAGCGTTGTGTCGCCGCTATATTTTGCGGGTTTTGGTCACCAAAACCTGTGTGAACATCAACGAGGATTGTGTTTTGTGACTAGCAGCCACGTGTCGGAAGCCTCCTCAGTTTCAAGCATGCAGATGAAGTTGGTGTATGTTGCGAAATGTAGGTCCGAAAACAAAGCTGTGGTAAAACCGTTAGATGGGATATAGCGGTGCAGAGATCGAAAGGAATGGGGAATATTAAAGTGTAAGCGCCGTCGCCGAAAGGAATACCTCGTGTTCATTTTGAATTGGGTACCATGAAGACTTTCACTTTAAAACATGCAGGTTTTTCATAAGCAAAACGATTTAAAGCCTGAGTTTTTTTCTGCAATGAAGCAGTAACAGTAAATATGGCAACAGCATAGTTTTAGCCTGTGCGGGAAATAAACGTTTAGTTTAATTATTCTTAAAAGTTCAAAATAACCGTTTTGATACAAAAGCTTAACGCCAGGGTTGAGAAAAACCCTGCTTTTTTAAAAAAGAAACAGTTTTTTAAAATTCTGAATTGTTTTTGCTGCATCATGCAATATCACCATTTTCAGAATTGCGCAACAACTTTTACCTATCATGGCATTCAAAATTGAAGTTGAAGAAATGTGCCCCATCATTGTGTTGGCAATGTGTTGTTGTCCGTTCCCTCCAAAGTGGTGGCGCTTGGCAAGCATGCGCACTGCGAACAAACAAAAGTCAATCCCACACAACTTCTGTAGTTTCATGTCAAGTTTATGTGCATATCCTGCTAGTTCAGCATATATAGAGCGTATATTTTTTCAGCATATACTTTGGTTTGGTCCAACATCAGACACAGGTTGGCTGCAGAGAAAGTAGAAAAATTGGTCAAAACATACCGATTTTACAGAGCTGAAAAAGATAACCAGTAGAATTGACTCAAACTGTTCCAATTCTCTTTTTTCAAGTCCTTCAAATTTCGTTGCTGTTCGTTTTGTTTGATTAAAAAAAAAATACATTTTTATGTGCTACTTATTTTACTTTTTAGTAGATTTTTAAAGGAAAAGTAAAGAATGTTTTTGCTGTTTTTTTTTGTAAGTGGACTTTAAAAAAAAACGCGATCGGGTGGTTTGGGCCATGACAACTGATGTTAGCCGATCAAATTTTACCCTGGACTTTAAAAAATGGGTGGTTTTTTTTGGGCCGGGTCCAATCACATCAACCCTGCTTAACCCACGCCACCTAGTTAATCATTACGCAATTCTTCCATGTGTGCAAGGAAGTTATGGTGCGTCGAACTTAAGTGTATTTAATACAGGTTTTTGAAACCAAGCATCAGTCTTCGAGCACGCGTATGCTGATATTAACGAATGGTAGTGCAGCAAAATGTAACTGTTTTTTCACCTAAAATGAACAAAGATCATTTGCACAGACCCCTCTTGTCTTCACAGTCAACTCTCTACCGAAGCGAGCTTCTCGACACCAATCCCGATAAGAACATCGTTCTTGTGCTTGGCGGTGACGATGCCAGCTTTGTTAAGGAAGTGCGACGAGTACTTGCAGGTATAGACTGTGTGTGCGAGTGCAGTTTCGTGAAAAAAAGATGAATTGTTGGTAAGTTTTCGTCGCGACAAGATCATTTGTCACATGTTAAAACCGGGTGCGTAAACATCATGGTTCTTCAAAACGTTGATGGTTTTTCACCACGATCGAATTTTACCCTGCACCGCGAATTTTTTTGCGGATAGCCTTTTTGAACAAAAATAACTTAATGATGGATGATACGGGGAAATTCGCACTTTTGCGGCATTGATTCCCACCATATTCCACGTGTCAGTGCTTATTTTCGTGTTTTTTAACCGTTGCTATTCTTTGACGCACTTATACTGCGAATTCATGGTCGCTGAATTCATCGCCTTGTTTCCTTCTTTATTGTCTTAAGTTGTTGTCAGCAAAGACTGTTTCAGACCACATTGCGCATGATCGCCTGTGGTATATCACACCAGACACAAAATTTGCTCTTAATAGCTCTATGTTAGGCGCAGGGTGGAAGATAAGCTGCGGTAGACGGCAATACTTCTCAGTCGTGTACCTAACCCTTTTACAGTTTTTTTCTTTGGCGTTTTTGACTTTGTACCTTCGTGCTGATTTCATCTTGTGTGTTAGTGCAGATCGAAATGCAGTCGCTAAATAGCACTAGAGAGCAACTTGCTGTTCGACCTCGACAATGTTGTCCACTTCCGTGTAGGTTCACCAGAGTCGGACAAAAATGCTACTTCCATTGCTGAAGGCGTAAATTTGTGCTTTCCAGTGTTTCCCGACTTTGCTTCTTTCCACATCATACACGCAACCTCGACTGAGAAGATTTTCAATGACGTTATTTCCGTTGTGTCGCCGCTGTATATTGTGTTTCATCCCAACATCCTTTCATCAGAGGTAAGTTTATCAAGTGGCGGTGCTAGGTCGGTCGTCATAATGACCGCTGCGATGCGTAACACTTCACAATGCTTTTTTGACCGCTTGCAAGTGTCATGTTAATTCATTTAGGAATTACATGCTAATTCTTTAGGAAAAAATTAGATCTGTGGTTCTACTCCTTTAGTAAAGTAGTTGAGCGATGCGTTTCGCGTCATAGTCTGTCGTCAGATGCTTTCAGATGCTTAACATATCTCTAAGTGAAAAATCAAACTATCAGCAACAAGTAGTCTCACATCACACGTAACGACGGAAAGTCACTGTGAAGCAGGGTATGTTTTAACAGAAGTGCGTCTCCGTTCTACAGGAAGCATTAGTTCTCCTAGCATAGCCTTTTTTCGGGCAAATGCCGAATTTTTTTTCAAATGACGGAAAAAATTAAATCGATCCGATCGTAATTTCCGAAAAGGTAGGGTGGTGAATACTATTACGGTGATTTTTAATACTGTGAAGGGAGAAATGACTGCAATTCTCAGCGAAAAAAAACAGCCTAACGACCTGATTTTTTAAGTGTGCGAGCTTCAATATCATTTTACTTTCTTTAACTAGCTGGCACGACTACGAAGAAATGTCAATATTACAGTACTTCCGTTAGCTTTTCTTCATCTTGGTGTAATTACGTGCCTTGGTGAGCCATGCTCATTAAACGCACGTTGACCAACATTAAAGAAGACAGCGTCCTTTTGTAGCTAACCTTTGAGATCTGGCACTTTCAAACTCTACTTTAAAACTGCTGTGTGTACCACTGAATCGTTTTCTTTGGGCTTGCGTCATTAGTATCTCTTTCACTTGAACTCATTGCGCCTAGCTAATATTTACAGCTTGTGTGATAATTTATACCCTATCTGAAATCACCGCTACGCAGTTAAATCTTAAAAACCCCAGATTTTCAAAAGAAAAACCCAGAAACCAACAAATACATTCAAAAATCAAGATCTCGGGGCAAAACTCCAAGTTTGGCACCACTCAAAAATCAAGATCTCGGGGCAAAACTCCAAGTTTGTCACCACTGGCCATTTCCAGTGCAGATGGAGTCTGAACTACATGACTGAAAAGATCCGTTCCAGTTTCCTGTTACAAAACAATACTTCATAACGTCAAACAGTATAGCAACAAACTGTTTCAGAGTTGATCCAGTAGCCTTCGTTTTAGCCAAATAACCATTGCAAGATGTCTTCTGCTTCAACGTATCACGCGGCCCATAGTTGCAAGTTAAGCGCGGCCCACTAAAAAGTGCAAAGACGCCCATCGCTGGGCCACTGCCCACAATTTGCCGACCACAGCCTAGCACGAATTTTTGGCTGCAGCTCGCTTGGAGAAGCTTGTGTTGGTGACCTGACGCGCAACACTGCTCGTATTTGCTCTGGCTAACTTTATTGACCGCGGTGTCCTGTTGCGAACCTGTTGCCCTCGTTAAAAAAATGCAAATCCTCAGCGCAATTGCAAATGTTTCACTGGAAAGTCGAATCCGTCACGCTCGGCACCTATCACGGATGTGGTTTCGTACGTCGGTACTTCGTCAGTTCTGACGAATTGCAGCACGTCCCGGAATTCGGCGCGTGGATTCAATCGAGCACTTTTCGATGACAGCCTAAACAAAGGGATCGACTGCTAAATAACTTTGCAATGTTTGTGCTTCCTTTTTGATCGCGAAACGGTTCGTCGACAATATCCGCGACACTGTTGCGATGACGCCTACTTACAACAATGAAAGTTTCTCTGTGTTTTTGGCTACAGTTTTACTTTCACTAACTATACTCTGGGTGATTAACATGAAAAAAAAAACAGTCGTATTCTGCTGAAGACCCTGGAATGTATAACCTTTGCGTTTTTATTACTCGTATGAGTATTTGACACAGCGTAGGTTGTCTGTTCATCAGGTACAACTATAACCAGGGTTGTTGTAAAAAAAACCGATCCAATAAAACTCACCCGGGTTTTTTAAAAAAAGCCCACTTAAAAAAACCCAATAAAACCCACCAAAAAACTCACTTTATTTTTTCTTTGAAAAAATCCACTATAGAAGTAAAAAATAAATAAGGCGGGACACTTGAAATTTGAAGGATTTGAAGAAATTAAACAGTTTGTAATGGTTATCTTTCTCAGATCTGCACAATCAGTATATTTTAACCAATATTCCGCCTTATGTGCATCTATCAACTTCTGATTTTGGACCATGCCAAATCATATGTTGAAAAAACACTCTAAAAATCAGGGGTCACCAATGTGGTGCCCACAGGCACCAGGTCGCCCACAAGGACCAAGCAGGTTGTCCGCGGGCATAGGCGTAGCCAAAAGGCATGGCCACCAAATTTCTAGCATTTGTCGTTTTGCACTTTGAGAAGTGTTGTCCGAAACAAAATACTGTTGCTCGCTGAAAGTCAAAATATTTGGCCCAAAAAAAATTTTCAGGCTGGGTATGCTACTGCCCGCGGGCCTGCTCTAAAAATAACATCAGCATGATCAGTGTCTTCACATTGCGGACTATTTCAATTGTTAATACTAAAATAATTAAAGGTGCAGAGTGACACAAAAAACGGTCATCACCTAACCTTGAATAACTTTTGAAATAATTGATCAATTCTTTTTATTTGTCAGATTTACCAAGTAGAATTAATGTTCTAAGAGTCTACCAAATTTGACCTTCGAGATGCCGTGGACTACTGAGCAAAATATATTTATAGTTGAGGCATATTTTCGGCAGAAGTCTATCCACGCAGCTTGATTGCAATTCAAAGAACGGTTCGGATGTCGTGAATTTCCTGTCCACTCAATGATCTACAGATGGGTCAACAAGTTCAGAACCCACGGGACTGTGCATAATCTCAATCATAAAGACACTAACAGACAATCACACTCTGGACGACCGAAATCATGAAGGACACCACACAACGTTGCTGCTGTCAGAGACTCTGTTGTCCACAGCCGAGGACGACAAGGAGCGGTCTGTGACAATCAACACCGAGCGATATGTCCAGGTGCTTGGCAAGTTCTGGACAGCACTTGGTCGACGGAGAGGGGTCGTCGGGGTCCTCCAGTG
>JGI24158J21664_10000982_pt1 | contig 29883 bp, 18 predicted proteins | sample Ectturendosymbi3_FD_21664 | JGI IMG/M metagenome (IMG submission 21664)
GGCCTTCGGTAAAGCATTGCCAAACCATTGTTTCGCAGGCAAAAAATATGGCAGTCCATTATCATGTGTTTTATAAGCTTTAGTTAGTACCTTGAGTAAAACAACGCAGACCTACTGACAGCAAGGCCGGATTAAATGAACGCGAGGCCCCGGGCAAAGTCGTGACTGCAAGGCCCCCTAAACGCTTAACGCAACTGCGTAGCGTTTCACATGCGCCCTCGTTAACTTTGCAGAAGCATCGGTCAAAAACGTCAAAATTGATACGATTTGGCAGCCTATACTTCAGAGACAATTGGTGGTGACCATGCACGGCGGTTCGTATTTGTTTATCAATTTTTTCAAACAGAAAGTTGTATCACAGAAAAAGATCTTTGTGCTATCGTGACACTACACAACAATCTTTTTTGTCATAGACTCTCTGACCATCTTCACTACACAAATGGCAGGTTGCGAAATTTACACGCGGATTGTTTTACTGTTGGTTTTATTAGGTAACAATACCACGGCAACAAATCTTCAAAGGTTCACTTCAAGTTACGGTAGTAAGCGTTTTTCAGCATGTGACCTTGGGGCTCCCATTGAGGGTTTTTTCCATCCAGGTCTGCCTTTTTAGTCGACCTAGGTGTCTAGGTTTGATTATGAAATCTCGCGTTATATCTGGGTTTTCTGAAGTGATAAATTCATCAGCAACTTCAATGTGTTCAATAATAATCGTTATACTATAGTGTTTGCATGCCCACATCAGGTGAGAACGTACGCATATCGGATGAAGCAGAACGTGTTCAATCGGTTTCATATCCTCAAATAAGATCATTGTCGGGGTTATATATCTAATGCTCTAACGCCAACTGAAGAAACTGGTGAAACAGAGGTTAGGACTGATTGTTTAAATTTCGATGTTTCCCAGTTAGGATTGCCAGATGCGTTTTGTAAAAATACCGGCCATTTTGTTAACAGTGACAAATCTAGGCTACATTCGTAAGCGCATATTCAATGGCACTGGATTCTGAAAAACATTAACAAACACTTTTTTGGCAATGCATTTATTTGTCGTGTTATTTTCTTGACAATTTCATGAAGCTTCCACAATGTTTGGTTTGAAAAATTATCAGACATTTTATAAACGTACACTTTGTGGGTAAGAGTCTATAGCAGTGTTTCTCAATCGCGGTTCTGAGGACCGCATGCGGTCCCCAAGCACTCTTTCCGCTGCTCTCAGCAGTCTTTCAACAAATCCCCTAATATCTTGTGTAACAGACTTCGTTCTGCAATAAAAAGAACATGTTAATTGACTTGTGGTAAAAGTTTTTGGTGTGGCTCTCCAACAAAATTGTAGGTCTGGATTTGGCTCCCTTCAGCGAAAAGGTTGAGGACCACTGGTCTATAGTCCTATGCTAAGCATTAGCAAACTAACCTAAAAGTGAAAAACGATAACTGCAGTGTTTAATGTGAACGGAGGCGTTTTCTTAAACTCTAAAGAGATAATGCACGTAGTAATTCCCAATTTTACATGTTATATATCAATTTCTGAAGTGAACACCTTTCCGTGCTAGTGTGACTAAATGAAGGAAGATGGAAAACGGAGAGACAATGGATGTTGCTAAATGAACTTCTCTGAAGGAACTGTCCTGACAAGATTCATTTCTAGAGTCATTATCATTGGAGAGCTTCTGTATTAGTTCTACAATATTTGCAGTTACTGCAAACTAGCTATTTATTTTCAAAATACCGGCTTCTTACCGGCCTTTGCTAAATTAGCAGTGGGGCGAGGCAGGTGAAATACCAACCATCTGGCAACCCTATTCCCAATGCATACAAAGTAAAAAACAGATTTCAATTAGAGGAAGAAGGCACTGGGATTATATTTTTGTGGGATTTTAGATCCCGCTGCAGTCCAAGATTGCACAAAATTTGCTAGTTTACTAACTATTGCACTTCTACAGTTAGTGAGAGACATCATCAACGGAACATGTTGCCAGCGTTATGAAAAACGTCTTGAGCAACTAAAAGGTCGTCCAAACCAGTTAGACCCCCAAACAAAGCTCCGAACACCCAAAATTGAAATATGAAACAGTATAAATCAGTGGAGTTTTTGTCAAATTTTTGAATGTCAAGCACCCTGTACAAATGTAAAGTTCCCCCCTATTGAAGACTTGCTGGCGACGGTTCTGGTCCGAACGTTAATGTTTGCCCTGCAGAAGAAAATGTGGAAGAGAAACTATAATTAAATCGACATTCGATTATCGTTTCACTTCAAATAAGCACACTCATGTGTTTTTGTCGTAACACAAGCTTTCTTGATTTTTATTGTACGAGTATGGGTTTTTTGGTACGTGTAGTCTGGATTTATTTCAAATCACTGAATGGAAGCCCATAAAGCGTGGTGCTGTTTGGTTCAATTCTTGTAAGTGACTCAAAAACGATCAATGACAAAGTTGTCAGTTTCGTTAACCTGTATACTAAACGCAGTAATAAAAAAGCTCTGCAATTTTTACGCGTGGTGAACAGCCTAAAAACATAAAACAAACAGTAAAAGAGTGTTTTGACATTAAGCGCGAGGTCCCGGGCATTTGCCCGGTTTGCTCAATGGTTAATCCGGCCCTGACTGAAAGGTATTCTATTATAAAAATACTGGAAATATGACTATTGCAAGACAATTTACGTGAAAATTAACGGCTAGTAAAACTAGGAACTGCTAGTCGTAAGTTGTAAAACGTGCTTATCGTGTTTTTCAGTCGCTTCGAGTGTTTTGGCGTCTGTGGATATAGCTGTAATGTGTCCATCTGACCAGGGGTGTAGTGGGGCGGGAAAGCGTGGGAACGGCGTTCCTATACCTTTTTCATCTTTGGTTTAAGATAAATTCGAAGCTCTTTCAAAATGGCTAGTTTTTTGGGTGCGTTCCCACACCGTTTTGTTAGCGCTACATCCCTGCTCATGACAGAGTGTAACAGAACAGTAGGCTAGGAAAGGAGTAACTTAGACCAGCAAGTAAGTCAAAGCACCCAATCTTGGCGAAACTAAAGACTCCAAAATATCCTTTTCGCCATCTGTTGTTTGAGGCTTGCTATGAAGTCATTCTGTTGTGGAGATCACGCCGAAAGTTACACTGCGTAGAAAGTTATGGGTGAAATGGCTTTTTGCCAGCTAACCAGCACAAGCGAATGCGTTTCTACCATCCAGGAACATCTCAACTTTCGGGAAAAGTGAAGCTAATATTACTGGGTTTTCCTACGACGCCAATATCCAGGAACGTCTCAACTTTCAGGAAAAGTGAAGGTAATACTGTATTACTGGATTTTCCCACGACGCATTTTCCTGAGCAAGGTTTCTGCCAAGTACGGCACACGCGTAACAATTACCGCAATCGCCTTGAAATGAGCAAGATCGGGGAAACTCCATTCAAAGTGACCAACTTGCAACCTGCTTTGAGAAAGCTTGCAGATAAACACCATCGCAAGGTTCGCATTAGTTGGAATCAGCTGTTTTTTCGGAAATTAATAACATTTATTCTACAAACGCATTTGCATTCGTTTTGTTTTGTGCTAACTAGATCGCCCGTTTATATTTCATTAGCTCTGAATTATTTTCAAAACAAAATACTATTTTCCGAAAAATTATAGGAAGGGGGTGATTTTCAACCAAAGTGCCTATAGGGGGAGCGATTTTACAAAAAAGGTTGAAGACCACTGCACTAAACAATGAATAAAACAGTAGGGGGCCTGCACATGAACAAAATATTTTATTCACATCAATGCATGTGCACAGTTTAGCAGAAAATTCCGTGGACAGTGTGGACTATTACATCATAAAGGTAGTGCTGGAATTACCTAGTTAGGCCTAGAAGTTCATGTCCGACTACACTTGTGATGCGATTAAGCTTAGGGATGGCCCAAATGGACGGATAACAACTAGGGGATTTTCTTGATTGGATTTTTGGTTTGCGCACGCCCTAAAATACATTCATGGACCCCGAACGGGATCACGGACCCAGGTTAAGAACCCCTAATCTACAAGTGTCTTCCCTCTCAACGTTGCGAAGCATTTCAAATTGAAACCAATGATGGCACTGTTTGTTGATTTTTTTGGTAGAAATGCCATTATGAGACCAAGATTTCAAAAAATCAGAACAGACATAAAGACACTTGCGGAATGAAATGAATGACTAAAATGTATCCGCGCAGTGAGGTGCCCACGTTTCTTGGTCATTAAGCTCGCCAAACACGACGACTTTTTTGTTCTTTACTTCATTTTTGGGAAAAAATTAAGCAAGTTCTGTTAAAAACCGGACGATGCAAATCAATTTGAAAAAATTTAGTCATAGCGATCGTGAGAAATTGGGGAAATGACAAATTTTTAAGGACAAACGGTCCTTGAACCCCTTGAAAAAATATTTCGCCTGCGCCTATGAGTAAAAATCATCAGCCTGGAGCTGTTGGTGTTGTTCCGCTGACAGCTTAAGTAGCATAATACGGTTATAACTTTGAAGAACTTTGGCAACCAAAAATTTATTTCAACCCAAACCAACTTTATATCAAAAGAGCACGTTGCAAAATATGTTTGCTCCACTGAAATAATATGTAATATCATGTCAATTTAATGCGGTTGATGTACACAGCGTCAACCAAAATACACAATCTCCTGTCGTTGGAGATGCTTCTAGCAGTCAACGTTACAGTATAATTGCTTGTTCAGAAGGGTTTCACCCACACTCCACATGCCTGCTTTTTGTGCGACGCGCGAATAGTGTCCTCGTTCTTCTGCGCTTCTTCGTGAAACCGTGCCAGCTTCTCCGTGACCTGCCGCAAACAAAGAGAGTTGCGTGTTACTTCAAGCACTAACGCGCGAAGTTCATGGCAAGTGAAAACGTTCACCGCAAAAGTAGGACACAGGCCCGTGGCCAGGTTTTAAAATTTGGGGGGTAAAATAATTTTCAGGGGTACATCTATTTTTGTTCTCATTATATGTTAAAAAAAATTCTCTGAGCACAACAAACTTTGGGGAGGCACAAAAAATTCGGGAGGCATTGTCCGCGATGCCCCCCGTGGCTATGGGCCTGGTGGGACAGTAGAAAATTTTCGATGTGTTTTTTGTCACGCGGTACTTCAAGATTTCAACAAGGCAGAAGTAGCTTCAAGCGCAGTCGCATCATTTAAATCTGATGCCAAGCTTTGCAATCAGAGGTCGTTAACAACTTTCTACCGCTTTGTCGATTGTAAAAGCTTCGGTGCAGCACCAAGACAAGCTTCGAGCAATAACAAAACGAATGTACAGCACCAAGTAAGGGCTTAGAAGTTAAAAAAGGCGCTATTATGATACAAAACGAATATTTATTTCAATCTTTCACTGCTGCGCAAAGGAGTACAATGCGAGAGCAGCATGGTTACAGTACCATGCGAGAGCAGCATGGTAACAACAAATATAACTCAATGAAAACAGAGCTTTAGGGTGCATGAAATTAAAAGAATTTAGCTTAAAATCTGGCTCTCATTTTTCTCCTGCATCTGCAACTGCCGTACACTCACGCAACCGTTTCGGCACATGGTTATAGACAAGGTTATGTTGTTGGCGCCAACCAGGGCAAATTTCATGCCTTGCATTTAATATCATGTTCGTGGTATTAGGTTTGCCAAATGGGGAATTGGCTGATATTGCCATTGCAGGCTTGTATATATGATAGCGTAAAACGTTGGTCTCTAATCGTCAATATAATTCTTAGGTTTAATTATTTTAATAAGCAATTTACTTATGGCTAGTTGCCCAGGCAAAACCATTCACGTTTCAGCGCGTCCGCAAACGCTAAAATAGCTGTGCATAAACAGATCAAATAAAGTTAGCACAAAATGGAAAGTGAATTGGAGGAAATGAATGTTTTACTTTAAAAGTCGGCAGTTGGCTTGATATATTTGGGCAATCCAAAGAAATCTATCACTATCAAAGAATACTTTGCATATTTTAGCCAATATGCCACGAAATCTCATTTAGCTAACGGAAGTCTTAAGCAACAAATTAGTCTTGTAACTCCAAGCTTAGCGATAACAAAGCTTTGCAATCCAATGACAAAGCACACTTCCACTGTTTCGTGTTTCAAACCTGCCCTTAGCTTCGTTTGAAAAACAAAAGACGATCTCAACAAATAAACGTTGTTCAACTCATTGGCAAGCATTGAACGTAACTCGAATCGTGCGTTGATTTGGGAAGAAAGTAGATGTACAGAGCCAGAACCTATCGGAACCTACCTCATGTAAAATTTAATGACTTAAGTTTACGCCAAGCATCCTACTGTTTGGAAGAAATTACTAACGCCATACATGAAATAGTATTTGGTGATTTTAATAAATATTTTTCTGGTTTAGCTTTTCGCCAACAACTTGGTTGTTTCACGCTATTTCCACGATTCTAATTTCGAAGTTTCGAATTGTTGCGTCAAAAAATGTTTGAGACGAAAAAACGAAGTCATATTTTTGGCATTACTTAACTTCCAAAATACGTACTTACAAAATTTCTGTTGGTCAAAGACAACGCCTGAAAAAATAGACTAGGTCAAGTGTGTTTCATTGCAAGCTTGCAAGCGCACCAACACTTTCTTCAAAAATCACGTTAAATTTGCTGGATCTGACGGAGCTGAATCAAACGAAAAGTTGTGCCAAAGAATGGACTACTTGTGAAGGAACTGCACGACATCCAATACGCAAAATATTGTCGAACTACAGAACTAAGTGGGAGGCCAACTGTGCGTTATAAACTTTCACGCAAAGATAAATGCTTGCAAGACTTCTCTGAGAAAAACAAATGGGTTAAGCTAATCATGCGCTGTATTCAAAACTTGCCGTAAAATCGTCCTACTGGTCCATGCCAACGAACAGTACATGTCAGCGCGAAAGCAGGTTAGCGCGTCGGCGAGAAAAAACAGAGGCGGTTACAACCTGCTTTTGAACCCAACGTATTGGATTTGGACAAAATGCATGATTTTTTCAGAAGACAACGTGCCATAGTGGAAAGGAAAATTTCAAATAACGTTTGATGCGAAGCAGATCGATATTCACATGAACTGATCCCACCCAAGAACCAAGCAGTAGATCTCTATTAGCAGTTAACAAATACACAATTAGACAATTAATCATCCCGAATCATAACCTTCGGTGCTGAGCGAACGATAGGTAGGGAACGCGCACAAGAGAAGAGGGAGCGACAAGTGCTATCTTAACGCCATCCACTTTTTCGTGACTCAATCGTTCCGTCGAAAATAATGTGCGATTTGCAAAAGCGAAACTGTCCCACATTTAAAACGAATGATTTTTGCTTTGTTTGCTCAGTCTAAGTTTACTTATTTTTCCTCTTGAGAAAAGCGAATTTACAGGCGGTGGAAGACCCAGGTAGTAGCGTACTCGAGCTTATCCTATCACCAAATTTGCCGAAAGTACCAATTCTGTTTGGTTTATGCATCGGTGGGGAGGTTGCGACTCATTGACCATTTATTTGTGGACACCGCCAGAATTTTCGTTACACAAGTAAAAAACTAAGTTGGATTTGCAAACAAGCTTACCAAGATTTCTGCAGTTTGATTTTCGTATTGAAGTAAAAAAAACATGTTTGCTTGGCTGAATTTTTCATCATAAGAGAAAATTTGAAATTATTGCAGCCCACCTGTGATATTCCACGATTTATGTTGTTCGTGACAGTAAAAACTGTAGTTTCCTCACTCCAGAGTTATCGTGTTTCTTCTGGACCAGTCAGGTGCTGTTCAGTTAGCCGGAAAATATTGCTACGCCATTTCAGCGTTGTTACGTCATTGCGGATCAACAGCTGTTTAACTACTCCCACCCTCTGAAATTTAGTTTGTGGTTAAGTACCTCGATGGCGCCGATACAGAGGTTTTACAACAGCGTTTCAACATTTTGAAAAATGAACCCTTGGCTACTCCATTTCACGATTGCCGAACCCAATAAGGAACAGTCAAACGTGCGAAATAAACATCTACGATCAGTCATACTCGTACATCGTTACTGTTTATCTATATACCTTACAATAAAAATGATAGTTTTGCCAAAACTTATTTGTGGTTCATTGTGTCTTTTGGCCAATGAGTAAAGCATTGGTAACTTGGTATCGGTCATCTTCAAGAAACCCTGTGCAGAAATTTTAACTTTTCTGCCCGGTACGCTTGTTTGTAAGTTCGGTCGCTACCACGAGATTTATTCATGCGAACAGAGTATTGCGCTTACTGACCGGATTTTAATCCCGTTATGAGTGGCAAACTGCAGAATTGCGTTTGCCATTGAGCAGACGACGCACAGAAGAACTTTGATTGCGCTGCTACCCAGGGCCGGCCTTAAGCCGATGCAAGCGATGCAGCTGCATTGGGCCTCGCGCTTCTGGGGCCCTGCGCCGTGGTGTTTGGGTAAATTGCTCATTTTTGCCAGATGTACACGTTGCGTTTGAGAATTCAGCACAAACGCCATATAGATTTCATTGTTAACAAAGAACGCTCTCGTCAGAACTAGCGATATTCCTCTCAAACGTTAGCAAAGGTGCTCAATTCTCGGTTTAGTGCTTTATTGTATATCCGCGCTCTACCACGATCGTAACACGGTTGACTGAACACGATGATGTCATAAAATCAATGATCAGAGGGGCCCCGCGCCCAGGTCGTGCATTGGGCCCCGCACCTGCTAGAGCCGGCCCTACTGCTACCTATAGAATTCTCTTGAATAGCGCGACTAAACCGTAATAAATACAAAACAGCCTGTTGTTCATACTTATTTGAACGGAGATGTGAAAGGATTGTGTCAATCAAAAAATGGAAGTTGAACTAAAATATCGGCGCATCACTTAGTGAACGCCTAACCGGGCATAAAACGTACTGACAGTAAATAACAATACTTCATTCACCCAAAATATGTATCAGCAATGGTTAAGAAACCCGCCCTGTTTTATTTTCCTTATTTATCTGTCTCAGGCTCAACGTCCATACAGTGATAGTTAGGATAAAAAACACTCTTCGCCGTTACCACAAAAAAATTCACACTCTTGATGGGCTGCAGATCCATAACAAGTACCAACCAACCAAGAGATATACGCACGGGTAACACTTTCAAGAGTAGGTGACAAACTGCATTAATGCAAGCAGAAGAATTCTCGTCACCATACACAAACTTGACGAAGAACTGGAAGCATAACCAGAGGAACAGAAAGCGACTGGAACTGTTGGGAGAAGACTTACGCCACTTGATAAATACATGTCAATTATTGCTAATAACAACTCCCAACGTTTCAACAATATTAGTTGCTTGATGCTGATGACATTTACATTTGTTGAAACGTTATGCAATATTTTATAAAATTCAGTGCACGGTCGTTTGAAAGACGACTGCGTACAATTGCAGATATGCAATAGGCACAAAGAAAAAATGTTGTACTGTAAAATACAGCGTCTAAGAAAATGGACAGTAAAAATCGTCTCACATATTATCGCTTAATTTTGAGTTATAAAAGCCAATGACTTGAGTAACTACGAACAAGCGATGCTTTTGCAAAGTAAACACAAACGTAGTAACGTATTCTGCTGAATTACACCCGACCGCGCTATCTCAAGAGCTGTTGCACAGGCCACGTGTGGTGCCGCAGCGCACATAGTTCACACACGCATGCACACACATTCACACGTTCGGGCACCTGAGCGCATTTGAGAGCCGACGCTGAGCATTCGCAGATGTTCCAGCGCTGCGCAACGTGGTGACAGTCTTTCGCGGTTTTCAATCAAGTGTCGACGTGTTTTTGCAAAAGCGCTGAAACCAATTGCCAGTTGGAAGCCGGATATTACAAGTTTACAACTCACGTGAGGAATTAGTACAGTATATTACTACTTCACCACCCATGAGCTTGATAAATGAAGTTTGATAGGCGTTCTCATAAGTTTGTGATGTGTACTGAAGCCTTTTCAAGTCGTTCCAGAAACCAGAGCCCAATTGGCTGATTTCTCGAAAGGTTGCAGCAAACTTAGAGCTTTTAGTTGAAGTCTTTTCGAGTGATATATGTTGGACCTTGTGATAAAATAGTATTTTTGGTGCTTCCTCAATGCTTCTTGTAAATATCCCAGTATTAGGAAAGCTATATTAAGTGATAGTCCGGTTCGAATAAGTTCATGGCTTCAGCTGGGCTGTAATCAGGAATAATATCAGAAGGTAACAAAGTTTTAGCTGTGCCAGAGCTACTGAAGGATTCAATACATGTGTTCAAGGTTTTGCAGAGCTATTTTAGTGATAACCTAAAACAACTGTCATCAACCTTTTGTACTCTTGGCCAATGAGTTTAATACTGTAACGGTGTAAAATAAGCACTTCTGTTGTACCTATTTGCAATTATTTTTGGATGTGGCTTATACTTAAGTCAAGAAAATGCCAAAGTCAGGCTGCTAAGGTCTAAACGTGAAAGGCAAACAAGTAGTTGTGATCATCATGTCTGTAATTATGATTGCAGTGGCATTTTCCAGTCCCACACCTTTTCCGAATAGGAGGTTTCTAACACTGTAGTAGTGGTCCACCTTCTTTGACTGTTATTGGCCTAATGTGACTCGATTTCATTGCTTAATATGAAGACTATGTTTTCAGGGCAGGGAAACAGAAGGTACAAATTCAAAGTTCATTAAAATCACCATTTGTGTGTATGTTTACAGTGGTTCAGGAAGTACAAAAGACAAAGCTGCTTCATGCAAAGATTAAAGTTCCAAACAAGAAATTCATAAACCCAAAATATGCATTACAATTTTTATCACTTGCTACAGATCGTGTGAGAGTAGCAACTACATTTCCCAATAAAATCATTACTAAGCAAAACAACTGATCTTCAATGCTACAAAGTTAACTAAAATAACTAATGGTTTGTTTAAATTAAAATACACCATTCTGTTTTTGTCCAGATTTATTATTTTTTGGTTTGGGAAAAAAAACAAGATTATGTGACAAAATGAAAAGCAGACTGTAACAATGGCTTCAACTGTGAAAGAAACAAGATGATGTTACCGTTGAGAGGCAGACATACTCATGCTTCCAAAATAATTGGGTGTGTGCTTCTTGGCTTTCTAGGACGAGTGATTTTTGACCAGATAGTGGACACAGAAAAACTAACAAGCACTGGTGGCTCTCATTCTGGAATAAAACATGTTCGGAATTGCCCACCTTGTGCACCTGGACATGACTGCCCACATTGTTCTCCAAGATATGTTCAAGCAGACCTGCCAACTGAAATTCCACCACCATACAAACCTAAGGGAATGTATGAAATAACAAGGTGGATTTACTTTGATGAAAAAAACGTCTATGATTTAATAAATGAAGAGCCACACCTGGATTTAAGTGGTCATTGGCACGAAGAAATGAAAGCTGTGTCACAGGTTGGTGTGAACTATATAAATGCAAACAAAATGTTGGGAACATCCTGGGAACTGGTACGGTTACATGATGGCTATTTACGAACAGACTCACAACGTGGAACTGACTATATGTTAGACCTCATTGTCAAACCAGTCAACATTAACTTCTCTAAGCAAGCATCAGAAGTGATGTTTCGTGTCAGATTGGTACATCCCTATGAAACTCTACAGAATGCAAGACAACTATCTGTAAAAAGAGAAATCCAAGGAAAGATCAAAGTGCTTATTCCACTTTCTTCTGTAAGTAAAAACAACATTCATGTAAGTTTGAAGTAAGTTGATTTGTTGACTCATTATATTTTGCATGAACAGAAAATAGAATGGATGACCTTCAGGTCAATGATTTGCTAGAGAATTCATAGTTATTTTACTCATAGTTACTTTACACTAACAAAACTTTCATCAGCAATTGGGGTAGCTCTGTTGATGCCATGGTTGCAGAAAGTTAGGTGTATGATTTGATACACTCTGAAAAGGTGAAAAATGCTTTAAACTTGATCAGAATTGTTTTTCAGTTTACCATTTTTGTTGAAATAACTAGTTCAATGTCTCTTTGATTAAACTAGGGTTATCATCAGCATTACTAGGCACTTCTGACATGTAAAAATGACTTTACATGAACTGGGTTGTTCTCAAAAGAAGTGACTACACAATTGCCTTTTTATTTATACAAGAATTTATGTAATACTCAAAGCTATTGCATTGAACAGTGATTTTGTTATTTTAATATCTGAAGATCAATGTTTTATGATTTCAGGAATCAAAAAATATTGAAGATCTGATTGGTTCTTGTGCAAAAGTAGTTGAAGACAAAACTGTGGAGCTTGTGTTTGTTCTTTTCACTGGTGTTACTGCAAAGGAACGAGAAAGTTCTACTGGTCTTTTGTCAAAGCTTCGTCAAGCAAGCAAAAAACACCCCAAAGTCCGCATGAGAACTCTTGTGAAAGAAGGTACAAACATGTATGCATCAGATTGTTTTAAAAGCTGTATCAAATATGTGCAGTGTCGCTATCTCCTTGTCTGACATTCTTGCCAAGTCAATTCAGGTGTGAGAACACCAATAACGTTACATGTAGTTGTTCATCTTCAATATTCTTATGTGCAGGTCCATATCATTACCTAAAGGGAGTTCAGTACGGATGTAGCAATGCAGCACAGCCAGAAGACATAGTTTTGGCATTACAAGAAGATGCGCGGTTTACCTCTTCATTCCTGTCTCACTGCAGAGCTATACCAGAGCCCACAAAACGGGCATATTTACCAGTGCCTTTCAAGCAATACAATCCTGATGTTGTAGAGCGAGGAATGCCTCCTGGTAAACCGAAAAATGTGGACAAAAAAGAACATAGCAAATTTACTGGTTTTTGGGCACACACATTTCATGAGTATTTTTGTGCCTATCAACTTGATGTGGTTAACGCCCTCTCTGGCCCCTCAAAAATACAGAACACTATAAACATTTATGAACTATTTCTGCGCAAACAAATAGAACCGTTTTCAGGTGTTGAGCCTGGTTTATTTAAGGCCGATTATCCAGAACACTGTGAAAAACCTGTCAAATTTGAGACTTCGCAAGTATGCTTTAGAAACATTGAAGCAATGGGCTCCAAGCCTGCTTTAGGGATATTATACATCACTGAAGTAATACATCAGAAAAAGAAACATAGCTGAAAATGTTATGTTTGTTTATATTACATCCTGTTCATGTTTACTCAGGCTACGTAAAGTTCAAATCATAAACTTATTTAATGTAGAACATTAATTGCCACTACAGTTAGATTGCACTGTCTGAAACCCAAAACAGTGAATTTTTACCCAAAACAGTGAATTTTTACAGTTTACAACATACCAAACAAGTTGGCCAAGCTCATTTGACATATGCAATTCACTGTAGCACTATTCAACTTTGTTTAGTCAAATGCATATAGCTTGTAGTGTTACTTTATGCATTTAGTGATGTGTCTGATTCTTTTTTGTTTCATTTCAAATATATACCTTTATTTATTGAATTGCATGACCAATGGGTTGCACACCCTGAAAATAACAATCGTATGTGAAGCATTTAAAAAGACAAACACGCGCACAAATATGGTGTGGCCTAATTTATTCCACTTTACGGAATTTCAATGACCTTCACGAGTGATGTCTTCATGAGTGTAAGCAAATTTTTTTTAAAGTAAATGTTAGTACGTGGTAGGGACCCGATTTGTAATTCCAGGTACCGGAATCGGGTCCCTAAAACACCTTTAAAAACAAGATTCCATTGGAAATCATATTTTTTAGAACGCAAAAACGCCGTTAGTAGAATTCCACAACAAAATCAGTATTGAGAGGTTGTTCTTGATATTTTAATGCACGTATGCGTATGTTTACTTCCTTTCCCAAAATATTAATGGTTCTGGGTTGGCCTACATCGCTTAGTGACAATTTCTTGCACACCTTCAACACAGTTTTTGCACTGGTTGTTCATGAGCAGAGAGACCTAGAGGTATTAGTTATTTAAATGCAGTGTTCCCATTCGTGTGATCTTTTGCTCTTTTGGAAGTTGCTCCAAAGCACATTTACCAGACCGCGACAAAGAGAAAATACCCGAAGCTCTGGTTTTGACATCTATCCTTTCAATTTAGGCAGTCGAAACTCAGCCAACGTAATGCAAGATCAGTGATGCAGCTGTAATTCATATGAAAGTCTACAGAGTCCTGCGCTGGTGGCGGGGTGGGAACCCGCAGAGCTATACGCGCGGAGCGGGGTAAGAAATTCTTCGTGCGGGTAACTCAACGCATGTGAAAGTGATGAGCAAGAAGTTCAATGTTACAGGGAGCTTGTGGTACAAGGGTGTAGAGACATTCTCCAGTGGTGGCGAAACCACGGTTTGGAGATCTCAGTGTTCTTGCAAGAAATACGTCCTGCGTGATGGCAACTAGCTCTGCTAATGAATGAGTATTTAGCATGGCTGGTGGTATGTCGCAAATAGCAGAAGAGCAAAATTGAAGAGTTTTTCTAACAGTAATCTGAGAAAGAAGCAATGAAGGTTGACTCAAAGGTTTCGCGCATTTTTTACTTTTCACTGCAGTGTTTCTGTTGCCTTTGAAACGGAATAACTTGCCACAAGCGATGAAACACACGGCATGAGGTTTTAGTGGTTCTCAGACACACAGTGACAGGTTCCAGTTTGGGACGGAAAAAGTGCGGGGCCGGTGTGGGTTAGAAGTCTGCAGGGCGGGAGGGGGAAAAATTTCTCAGATTCCTGCGGGGCGAGAGCGGACAAAAAATTTCAACCCGCGCTGGACTCTGCGCACACAACTATGTGTTCAATGCATTAAATACATATGTACGTGCTCTGCAACAATTTTTATGCCAAAAAATTGCAGAGGGAGTTAAATTTCTGTACACCCAAAAAATAGCAATGCTTTTAACTGATAACTATACTTTTTGGCAACATTGATAAGATTGTAACAATACCCCCATGTTATTGTTTAAAGAAGCACTTCTGTCTCAGGTACTCATGTCCTCACGCTCCGGCACGTAACTTACAATAATATATGGCGGGTCTTCGCAACTTGTTTAGGTGAATCATGACTGTAAGCATGAGGAAAATCACTGGCGAAGTTTTAGCAAACCATAGCCCCATCGTATCATTCTCTGGCTTGTTCCACCGACGGGGGTTGATGAAGTGCTATTTTCTGGGAGATAAAATGGATGGTGCAGTTAACCAGGAACGAAAACGAAATTGGGCCATGAATGTCAATCTCAAAGTATTCAGGTGAACAGGAGCCAATTAAATGATAAAGCCAAAAGTAATTCTGAAGTTATACTAAGGACATCGCAATGTTGCGACAAGCATATGACCGAAGTTCCAAAGAAATTTCAGTTTCAAGACATTCAAAATTTCACTGCAAGGCCCTCCCGATAGTACCCATCAGACTAAGGAATTAACCAAAGTGATTATCGCAGCGGAGCGGTTAACTCAGTGGTTCTCAAACTTTTCATCACGTTGACCCCCAATTGAAGTATACAATTTTCTGTAGACCCCGTGACCTATCCCAACAGTTACTAATACAAGTATGTGTCTAAATAAATTTCAGTACTTATTACTTGAAATGCATGATAAAATAATACACAATCCGAAAATATGCTTAGAACGTACGGGCCATTCAGTGACCCCCATTCGATCCCGTGACATTTATCGACCCCTTGGATGGTCTAATGGACCCCTGGGGGTCGATATCGACCACTTTGAGAACCACTGGGTTAACTGCTCGCTTTCTTCAAGAAAAACTGCAATCCGCCTGAAAACAAAGCGATTGACTTGTATCACCACCGCACAGTGTATCATAGAGATGCTTCTTGCAAACAACATTTCAAAAAATCGGTGATGGGTCCATCAAGATAATTAATCTGCGGGGTAATCTAATCTACATATTCACGCAAGGCAAGTCCCTTAGGCCAGGGTTCATGCGTTTAGCTGTTCCTTCCTATAGGTTTACAATTTTTCATCAATGTATGTCAATATACCTTTCCAGTAAAACAGGTGCACTTCTGCATTACTTTTTTATTCTGGTTTAACGTATTTGAAGCGAAACTAAACAGCAAAATGAATAGGATCTGAATTAGTGCAGTTTGTGGTAGAACTGAAATCATACACTGAATGTATGATGTTAGAGGTCAAANAGTTGCAACACGTTTTGGGCAGGTGCAACGCATCAAATGAATTTTGCCATGACAGTCACAGTAAAACTAGCAACGTTGCACTACCACATTTGCTTGCATGACTGTCAGTGCTTTCGTTGCTATCTTGACAATCTCAACTCATGGAAACCTACGAAACCAAATCTTAGCAAAAAAACTGCACAACAGGTACGTTCTGGCAAACAGTCCAAACCACAGAATCAAATAATTTTACAGAAGAACAATTTTATAGAAACTTGTTTGCGCCACCATGAAACGCAACAAAAGCACAGATTATTGTTCTAACGCTCCCTAGTGTTTTGAACGAGCGGTGCAGCATCAGCTCTCTGCACAGCTCAGATTCCGTAACGCTACGATTCACGGTAAAAACGTTGTTCTCTAAGCGTAATTTTTTTTCCTTACCAGCTGCCATATATTATCAAAGCAGCATGGAACACCGTGTGGCTATGGTTTTAAGACATTTTGAAAAGATTTTGGTGCCAACAACACCCGATGTAGCAGGTATTTACTGTACATGACGGTGCGCGGTTACAAATAAATCCGCGAAAGGGATAATTCCATTATCCGATCGCCATCGATGATGCAATGACCATGGTTGTTAACATTTGGCGCTTTTTTGTCTTTCCAAAAAAACCTGCACTTATTCTGGGCACAAAATGCTCCTGCAGTTTCAAAAATGCCCCCCAGAGTTCATGAGTTTGACGTCTGTGATCACCACGGGAAAGAGTTTATTGATGCAAAAAGCACGAAGTTGCTTTAAGATCCAGAACTCATTCTTTTGTTCAAATCTGTCAAACACACCCTTGCTCTCTGCTCATGATGCGTTATTTTATACGATATGCTGGCCTGCACTTGAAAGACAGAAGTTCTCTACAAGAAAATCTTATTTCGATTATAAAACAGTGTTAGGCAGATAACTTTATAAAACTACAACTGATTCACGGTGTAATGTGAAAGGCCGCCCTTGACCCATTTTTTATTTTGTATGTCCTGGCTGGCACGCGTATGCGTGAATTGTAAGTGATTTGTTGGCCCCATCACAGACTTATAGTAATTGGTAACCATCCCTCGCTGCTGTGTTTTTTCAGGTGGTTTTGGGGAACAATGAGTTTTAAACGTCAGAAGCACGTTAATTTTGCTTAATGTTGTTTCACGCTCTGATTCACAGGAACAATCTTGAACGTCATAGCAAGTAGAAATTGAATAGCTTAATCAAGGCTTTCATACTACCGATGGGACTAAATCGTCTGCTCATTCTGTTGGCGTTTTTCACCAACCGGCAACGCATACGTGAAATCAATAAGATTGTTGCATTGCAAGAAGCATTGTTACGTTTTTGAGTGATGGGCAAGCCTGTCTTTGTTAGGCCATTGTTTTTGTAACGACACAGACCTACAGCGCTTCATCTTGATCACGCCTTTTACTTTACCTCTTCTCACGTTTGGTAACGAACGACTGAAAAAGGCTATTGGCCCAATTTTTCTAGCAGCATCGCTATATCACAAACGTTGTTTCGGCCATTAGTTTTCCTGTTGCAGGATTTTGGGCGTCGGAGGGCCATTGTTTTTGGCTCCGTGGGCCAAGGTATGCTCATCACAGCAGCAAGTGAAAGGAATCATTTGGACGGCTTTTTCTAGAATAACTAGATAATCCGGAAAACAAACCTGGTGCGACTGCTTTAAGTTAGATGCTGCGCTGCTTTCAACGAAAGCGCTTGGAGCTTTAGGCGTACAATCCGGTTGACCAACCAGTGCTCCACTTGACTTACAAGTTACAAGAAACTCAATAACGTGGCACCTGTTCAGGCACAATGCAAGCATGCGGTTAGACTCAATGTTTCTGGTTTTAGAAGCAGTTTTAGACTGAAGTTAACACAAGGAACTTATGTAAGATTATATGGCTTTTCAAGAAAATTAAGTTAGTATTAAATACGATACGCCCATGAACGACAATGCTTTTCTCCCATGCTTCGCTTGATGCGTAATGAACACGGGTTAAATTTGATGTCTGGTGCAAATTGACCGCTTTTCAAACCAATTAGAGGAAAACAAACGCGGAAAATCATGACATACGGAATGCACTTGGCAATATTTGAAAATCGCTTCTTCTTGCTTTGCATGAAAACGAATTATCTGTGGATTTTTATGGCAAGACAACCCTGTTATCATTGAAACACACTAATGAAAAACATGAGACCAACGGTCTCACGCTCTTTACGAGTAACACATCAGTGAGTAGAACTTCTTCACACACACGCCACGCGAACTGCGCATTTACTAAAACCCTGCCGCCACTAGTCCATACCTGCCGCTCAACGTCGATTTTATGCTCTGCTTCCATCTTGCGGATAGATGCAGTATGCTTAGTTTCCGTTAAGGCTGTTTGAGTGCGCATCGACTCCAGCTCGTTACGCTGAGCCTCCAACAACTCTTCCAGTCGTTGTGTTTCTTGCAAAGTTGATGAAAAGGTATTCTGCATTTCGTCGAATCGCTTTCGTTCAGTTTCGGTAATGCACTGCAAATTGCAAATTCGGTAATGCACTGCCGTTTTGTGGCCCGCGTTATTTCAGTTTTGTACTTGCATTAGGTCTGACAGAGTTACGGTTATTATCACATCATTGCAGAATTGCGCGATTTTTTTTATATTCATACGCGGCTAAATTTGAAAATGTTGACATCAAAACGTTTTATCAATACACTGTACCAACTTATCCCCAAATAAAAGAATTGGCATCGAAGACCATGTCAATGTTCACTGGTACTTATGTCAGCGAACAACTGTTATCTTTGATGAACTTAAACAGGTCTCGATACCGATCTCAGTTGAAGAATGCGTACCTCAACTCAACGTTAAAAGATGCGACTGCACACTGTTTGGTACCAGATATTAACACGCTTGTGACCGCCAAAAGATCTCAAGTTTCTTCGAGTCGCAGTGCTCAAGATTCTATTTGAAAGATGCAAGGACTGACGATATGTGTTACGCGAAATCGATTTCCTAGTAAAAATTTGCGATTGATTCCTTGCTTGTTTCAGCTGTGGAGGAACATTATTTGAGTCACAGTGCTATTAATAAATATTAAATGAAAGTGTCGATGGTATCATTATTTGCAAAAATGTCTGGCCGCTAAAATCGGAAGTGGTAAATATGGCCCACAGCACCAAATGAGTTTGACCTTATCTAAACAGTGCACGAAGCCTTTAGCCAATAGCCACTGGTTACGGCACTCACCTTCGCAGACTGTTTCAATATTTTCGCCATATTTTGATTAGTTCAAGCAGGTTTCAAATAATATATCGTATTTTCTAGGTTTAAAGCCCCAGACAACAACATGTAGTATATATTTCACAAAAGTGCTAGACTCGTATCTGACAATGTCCGGTAAAAAAACACAGTTGAACTTTGTTTTAAATACAGTTGCAACACTGCACAGATGTTTCTTGAAGTGACTTGTCAAAACTTAAAATTTGTCCCGGACATGGCAACGTCGTGTTGCAGTAACAGTTTATGCTTCGGTTGATTAGGTTTTTACCAAATTTCAAATTTTCTTTTCAGTCAAGACAGAAAATGTTAAAATGTTCCGCAGACCACAAATATAGCACGATATTCCATTCAACTCCCAGCTAAATAAAAGCAGAAAACACAATCTTCCCATAGGTCTTAGATGACACACATCGCACAAAAATGCACAACAAGCAATGACTTTCTGAAACGGGCCATCGAACGTTTTCATTTAAGCCAGCGTTGCTCAACTGATGGGTCGCGGATACGTGCTGTGCGTGTCGCGGGCAGCTTGCGAAAAACAAATAAAATTTCAAAAATAAAAACTACTAAGGCTCATCTCGCTTTGTCTATCAAAAGGATTCCTTTTACAGCCAAGAATCAGACACTAGGATCTTATCAGTGTATATATTTCGCGTACTAGACAGGCATCATCAGCTCTTATTCAGAATTCATATCTCTCTCTTTCAAAAACTACTGTAGATACAGAGGAAGACACGCGTCAGACGCGCATAGCATTCTCATCGCCAAGGTTAGCACTTTCGTTTGCCTGCGTAGCACTATTCGCTTGCCAATATACCTTTGTTTGCTTGCCTGTATAGCACTGTTCGCTTGCCTATATAGCACTGTTCGGCTTGCATATATGGCATTATTCGCTTGCCTATATAACACTATTCGCTTGCCTATATAGCACTATTTGCTTGTCTATAAACACTATGCGTTTGCATGAAAGACTTGTTTGGTTTTATTATATAAAAGCAGTTCGCAACATACTATGGGAAATTGTGGTTCCTCGACTGAGACTAGATGAGATCACTTAATTTAAATGATTTCCGAAGTGGAAAAATACTTTAGCTTCGCAAGGGTTGAAAATAGCAANCAGTCACGTTCCAGAACGGTAGTTGTTTCAGAATGCGATTGGTGACGCATGTCGAGTTTGGGCAGTGTTTCTCAACCTTTTCAAGACACGGACTATTTTAGGACCCGTATAAACCTTCGCGGACTCGAGGTAGACTAAGACTACGAGAATGATACAAACGCTAGTTTTAGCAAATTCGGTTCATCGCCCACATTCACAAATTTCAAGGAGAATCGTGTCTCTGAATTTGTTTCACAAGTCTGTTGAAACAAGGGCCTGNGGTCGTCAACGCACACCTGGTGTCGTCTTCTGGTTGAAGGTGGTATCGGTGCTTGGTTTCAAAAATAGTTATATCGTTGAAAAACAGCTTCACAACGGTATGTAGCTGGAAAAAGAAAAGAGCTTTTGTTGCCTGCCGGCACAGATCAGAAAGGGGGGGACAAACGCGCCTCAGTCCGTGTTGCAATGCACACCAACGGTTCTCAAGTTTGCAATCAAAGACAACACGATAATTGGCACCACAACACGTCAAGACTTCAAACAGCATTTGTTACTTTTATGTATCACGCTATACTCTGACTTTTACTGGATAACCTGGGAAACCGCATGTCCGGTAAACACTGGTCATAAAGTGTTGAGGGACGTAACGTTGCAGCGATTTCGTACTGCGGCCGAAGTTCGACGCATTATGCCTGTTTCTGCTGAAACAGACTACTCTTTGAGAAAAAACACTCCGAGCTTTTTGGTGGGTCATATCGGTAGGTTGCTTTCAACCAATACGTTGCCTGTATATCGGAACACGTCCCGCAGAAACGCAATAGGACCGTGACAAACAAAGCTGAAGCAAGACTTCAGCACGATTTGAAAACAGTACAAGTTGCCGCCACAGTGGAAAAATTGAAGAGAAATAAGAAGTTTTGTAAATATTTTAGAAGAAAAATATTAAGTTTTGCAAATATTTTAACCATGGCAATATGAATTTTCAGTATCACAAAGAAGTTTGGCAAGGTTAGTATGCTGGGTGATGTTAGTCATGTCACGGCGCGTCATCGCACGCCCGTGCTGTTCCGAACACTAACGCAAACTGCGTCACATGGATCAGCACGCCGCGTTAGCTGAACACGCGGACAGACAAATGATTTCCTTCGTACGCGAAGTACTGAACATGCTTATGGTTGGCGCTCGCAGCGATGTACGCCATTCAGCCTCGGGCTTGTGCAAGGAGGCAACTCAATCAGTATCCGTAAATATCTTTTTTACAACTTGTGAGGCATTTGAGAAACCTCTCCGTCATGCACATCAAAATGAAGATATCGCGAGTTGACGGGCACAGTGACGCATGTGCTTCAGTAAGCGGACATTGCCAGAAGATGAAAAAAAATTGGAAGGAGTTAGGCAGCACGAGCTTGTAGGCTAAATTCTTTTCGACAGATTGAAGTTTTATCAGTCAGCTTGGCTGTGGAGACACAAGCGGTGTTCTTCGTAACTTTCAGAAACCTTCGCAGAATCTGGTGCCATTTTCTTGACTCGAATAAATGCTAGGGTACTTTTCATAGCAACGAGTAAACAAATGGATAGGTTACAACCGCACAAGTGCTTCGAAACGAGGTGTCTAACACAAAATTTGACATTGTGAAGAGTAGGTTGCGATCAATCCAAATGCTTCTTAAGGGTCTTTTAGACTTCGTTGAGAGAATGTAAAGCAACAAATCTAGAAATGTATTAACTTAATTAAGAGAATACAAAGCAACATTCCATAGGAAAAACAAGGTTAGCGATGATCAATCAGATAAAAAATCGCCGTGAAACGACGAACATGCAACATATGCGTTTACAACACGGTTTATTTGCAATTTTCAATGGGAAACACTTCGTTGACGGAATTGGGCGCAATAAAAAGATAAATTTCGTCATGTAATTTTTTTCTTGGAAATTTTTTTTTGCAGCTTCAAAGAATTTTTAAATTAAATTACTTTTTTGAAAGAGCGTTTCTTTGTAAGAATAACGAAATTTGGACATGGCACAAAGTGGCCACTACACTGTTGCCTGCGCGGCATTCCAAAAAGGAAAAGTGGGTTTAAAGCAAATGAAATAACGAATAGGGGCAAAAGCAGGGCTGTAACGAGGTTAGATGGCGCCCGGGGCAACAAACAAGTTTAACGCCCCCGTGTTCGAACCTGAGGTCTTTCTCAAACAACTCTGCTATTAAACAAAGTACCTGTGACATTGTTAGGACTCTTCAGCGCCCCCGCAGTGATTCGGCGCCCGGAAAATTGCGGCCCCTTGCCACCCCCTCGTTACGCCTCTGGGCCAAAGTCAAGTGAAATAAAGTGAAGTTTACTTTAATGACGGAATACGGAAAATGCGACTTGTGACTATATTCCGTTTGTTCGCAGGACATCATAAGTCGTAACAGTCATTCTTCACAGCAACTAGCGTCAATTGAGATATTGAGTGCTTGGGTAGTCCCGACGGTCGTCATTTCCCGAATGACGTTACAATTATTATCACACTCCCTACATCCTGTCCGAAGTGCCTTGTGACAACGCGCAGTTGCAATCATTTCTTACAACTGCGTAGCGAAGACTAGTGTCAGAATAAAACAATGTGCTGAATCGTAGAAAAATCGTAGAAGCAAGACACGCTTAACAAGCGATGCCGAGAAAGGCGGAGGATTACGTTGCCCTTGCAACGCTGTGCCTGCTGACGGTGAAACAGATAGTACCTTGCAATGGGCAGCGGGCATGTTCAATGGCGTGCGCATCGTACCAGAATTCACCCTGTTTGTGCTTCTCGGATGGTTGGCTGGATTGTCACGAGAAGAACTTGACACATATTCCGCTGAACATGCCTCAATGTTCAATCTTGCTTCAGTTCGAAAACAACTCTATCAAGCAGATCGGTGCGTAACGTTTGCGACTAGTCGTTCAGCATGTTACTCAAAAAAGTAGATTAGTAAAACTTACCATTCCTAGTCAACAAAAATATTCTACAGAACTTTATGCGATTTGCCACTGTCACACGAAGTTTAACGAAATTCTGACATCTCGCAAACGCAAATCGGTAACCAATACGGTAGTAACAATTCAACACAGATACTGGGATATATTAAACTTTTGCGAGGAAAAAAACATTACTTTAGTTTGAAACTGTAATTGCGTTAATAACTCTTCAGTTCGTCCAAGTGAATTCTGGCTGTCAGGATGGCGTGGGTTCTGCTTTAAGTTTGAGGAGTTTACCGAAAGCTCATCTGCTACGTGTTGCTTGCTGCTCAGCAGCTACGTCAGGGGTCTCAAACACGCGGCACTCATGTGGCCCGCGAGGACCTTTTGAACGGCCCGCGATGCAGTTTGGGAATTTTCAAATGATTAAAATTTACGTTGTCAAGTGCCTTGAAAAAAGATGCCGCGAAATAATCGAACCAAAAGCTGAATGATATCCTGAGTGGTTTTCGTCCCGACCGTAGCATTAATGACCAAATTTTCACACTGCTGCAAATTTTTGAGAAATCTTTGCAGTATGCCAAAGACGTCTACACATGCTTCGTCGAATCCGAGGAAGCATACGACCGGGTTCCTTGTGAGAAGCTTTGGGAGTGTTGCGGGAGTACGGTGTTGACGACCGCCTGTTACTGGTCGTGAAGTCATTGTATTGCTGCTCAGAAATTTGTGTCAGTGTCGGAAGAGTTAAATCACGACCGTTCACCGTTGGTGTTGCACGCCGACAAGAGTGCGTCGTCACCACTCCTCTTCATAGTCTACATGCATTGGATAGACAGTCACATCCGAGTCGACGAGTGTGTCACAGTTGGGAGCTGCAGGATCAATCGTTTAGGCTGCTTTTTGCAGACGAATTGGTACTGCTAGCATCTTCTCAATAGAGTCTTCAGCATGCACTCGATCGGCTTTCTGCTGCGTGCGACTGAGCCGGAATGAAAATCAGCACTAAAATACCGAGGTATTATGTCTCTCTACAAACCCAAGGCAGTGTATGCTGCAAGTGAGCGGCAATACACTGCAGCAGGTGGAGAAGTTCAAGTACGTAGGGATGGTATTTACGAGTGACGGAGGGTGGAACAATAAGAATGACACACGGATTGGCAAAGCTAACCCAGTTCTTCCTGAGCTTTATCGCTCTATGGTCACAAAACGGGAGCTTTCAAACACCGCAAAGCTGTCAGTTTTCAAATCAGTCTTTGTTTCGATCCTCACATATGGTCATGAATCTTGGGTAATGACCGAAAGAATATTATCTCAGGTGCAAGCGGCAGATATGGGATTTTTGCGAAGAGTCCACGGTGTGACACAGGGGCGTACCGAGGTTAGATGGCGCCCAGGGCAAGAAACATGTTTGGCTCCTCCATGTTCGACCTTAAGGTCTTTTGGGAATAAATGTATTGTATTCCGGAAGAAACCTGCGAGATTGTTGGGACTTTTCGGCTCCCCCCAGTGATTCGGCACCCGGGGAATTGTGCCCCTCTTCGTTACGCCCCTGGTGTGACACTTTGCGACAAAGTGCGCAGATGTGAAATTCGCAGAGCCCTGAATGCCAAACGACTTCACCGAATTGAGAAATAACAGCTACGTTGGTTCGGCCCTTTGTCCAGAATGCCCCACGAAAGACTGGCGAGGCAAGTCCTGCTGGATTAATCCACGGGAAAGTAATCCAGAGGTCGTCCAAGGCCTAGGTGGAGTGACTGCATATCCGACCTTACTTGTCCCGTCTTGGTGTGGAACCAACAGAACTATATGGAAATTGCTGTTGACCGTGAGGTATTCCAAGTCCGCCTAAGGGTGTTGCCCCCGCGACCCTCCCTAGACGAAAAGTGGGCTTGAAAATGAATGAAATGAATAGTGCAATTACGTTATTTAGTTTAATCACCGGACCGGCGTTTGAAAGTGCTCAGCTGCGAGTGAACAAGTTCCGTAGACGCCTAGAATTCATTAATACGAACGTAGAGACAGCTAGAAATGATTTGCTTATATCCATGATACCTTTTGCAGGAAATATGTAAAAGCTGTGTCTAGTAAGTTCAGGTGCCGCCATTGTTGCGTCAACGTCATGCAGCCCGCGGGTTACCTTATAACTATAAGTCCTCATGTGGCCCACCGAGCAGTTTCAGTTTGAGATCCCTGAGCTCCGTGTTATTACTAAAACCAGTGCCTCAGTTAAAAGTTTTACTATTTTGGCTTTGTGTTACCAGCAAAAAAAATCTCGATATACGATCAGCGTCTGTAGACCCATTTTCAAGGTAGAAAAATGGTCAAAAATCGACAGACTTCTTCACATTAATTTCAACGGCAGACTGTAACGTAAATGCAAGTAAACCTTGCTTAGTGACACGTAAAAAATTATAATAACGGAAGTGTTGCACCGAAAACATTCCCGGTAGTCGTCCTCATAAGTTGAACAGCGAATGCTACATGTACATTTAACCTACAGTGTGGAATCATGCGAGAACGTGTCACATCTTAGGTCGTTTTTGTTCTTGCAGGCGCCTGGGCTTTCTCCGGAATGAGCATGGCGCTGACCCTGAAACTTTCGCACAACCAGATCAGCCAGATTTCAGTCGGAGCTTTCGCAGACATGCGAAGTAAGCGTGGTTTACTGTACTTTTGAAGACAAAACCGACTGTACCGTTTCCTTGTTTGCGTATCAAAATGGCTTGAACATTTGTAAATGTTTTGAAAGAAACGGAATTTTATCACATTTTATTGTAGTCAACCATGCAGGAAACATCAGGGCCGAAAATCGAAGAGGCAACCTCGAAGCTATCTGTCTAAATCAAGAGCTCAATTTCGTGATTTTTGTGGGTAATTTGATAAACCACGTGAGATTTGATTCCCAAAATCAATTCTTTCTGCCAAAATTTTTGCTTGTTTGCTCCCTGTATCATTAGCGGAGGAGGTCCGCACGACCTTGTGATAAACAATGGCGAATAATCTTGGAAATTCATCAGCTACTTTTTGAACAATTTAAGGACCATGTTTGTTTTTTCGCTAAACTGATGTTTTTGTTAAATATTTTAGCATTTGCCCTAATGCACTTCCAGCATGATGTTACGAGTAAAGTGATAAGCTGGACTTAGTCTCTTAAAATGTCGGTCAAATAGTGTGTTCTCTGCGGGGATTAAAGGACAACTGCCACCTAGGACAACTGCCAACTGACTACAATGCAATCCAAACCTAAACTGTAAACCTAAACCCTAAACCTAAGCCCTATACCTGAACCCTAAACCTGAAACCTAAACATAAACCTAATTCCTAAACCTGAAACCCTAAGCCCTAAAGCTAAACCTAAACTCAAACCCTAAAGCTAAACCCTGACCCTAAGCCTTAAACCTAAACCCTAAACATAAACCCTAAACCTAAACCCTAAAGAAGCTGTTCTCCGGTTGGCCGTTGTCTTAGTCGTTAGTTACATCGTAGGCAGTTGTCCTATTGTCCTGATACCCTCTACGGCAGTGGTTTTCTACCTTTTTCATGCAGCGACCCATTTTGCAACCCAATTTAACCTAACGACCCCGTTGCGAGGCATATGAAATGCAATTGTGTTAGCGCAATAAAAAATCACAATGACTAAAAGTAACGTACGATATAACTGTGTTGAACAAGACTCATTTTGTAAATTCATGCACAAGGCAGCATCAGTGAGAGAGACCTGTGTCGTATACAAATCAAATCACTCCACAGAGCAACTCATTGAAAACTACAATAACTTCCAAGCCACCGCATTCAAATATCTAATTTACAAACACAGCACATTCTTACGACTCAAATTTATTTCTGCGTTGCCAACCGCAACAGTACTGTAATGGTCATAATCACGCTCAAAAGTTTGTAATGGTCATGACCACACTTAAAACATTTTTGAATGAAAAAGTGGGCTATCATATCTCCCACGTAATCACATTATTTTGGCTACGACAAAAAGTGGTTCCATATAAGAAATATAAAATATAGGATTATGAATATTTTTATCAGAAGCTCTCGCGGCCCCTAGAAAAATGGCAAATGACTCCCGCGGGTGTCGTGACCCCCAGCTTGAAAGCCACTGCTCTACGGGTAGTGGCACTGGCTTTGCTAACAACCTCTGAGTTAGTACAGTACCTCAAGCCAGTGCTTGCTGATATTAAAAACGACTGAAACAAATAGAAAAGCGAAACTTCAGAGAAGCTGCGGTCAAGTGACACCACAGCGAAAGTAGATAAGTGTTGAAATTCTCCAAATTTCAAAAGATTTAGTACTAAATTTGAGGCTTTATCGAGTCCGTACGAGAGCAAAATTATAACTTCTAAGCGTGCATGGAGGCCGTGTAAACCACTTCCCTTGTAACGTGTCATATGACTCAAAAACGTGATCCGCAAAGTGATATCACATCTACTTGAACGGGCTAGCCTGGTCAGCAAACACCGAAACTGTTGCCGAGGCTGCGTTTCGTTTGCTTCGTGCGAGCGAGTTATTTCTGGTAACTTTGTTTCGCAGATCTACACACACTGGAACTCAACGACAATCTCATCGAACATCTGGACGATTGCACGTTTCAAGGGCTAGTGTCTTTGACCGTACTCCACTTGCATAACAACAAGATACGACGGATTGGCGATCGGGCATTTGACGGGCTTCCGCAGCTTGTTGGCATGAATATTATGAACAATTCAATATCCACTTTAAGAAATCAGTAAGTGCAAAGTTGTTTCAAAGCATGTTTGAAAATTTTGAAACGAAAATCTAACGAATTAATTACCGTTTCAGGTTTCAAAAAACACTGTTGTCATTGTTAGCAAAAATTTATTTAATGAAACGCAAATAGTTAACACCAGCAAGAACGCGGGCGGTGTATATGAACAGTCAACCAGTCATTACTGTTAGCAGTATCAGAAGACTACCGTGACTGTGCAAAACATTAGCAATAGTTTTATTTGATGTAGTGGCAATAGTCTTATTTATTCCTATTAGATGTTTGATTCATCCCGGTTGTTTTACTATTGATCTTATTCATAGTTCGGTTTTCTCGACTGGTACCAAGTTTTGCATGGCGTCAATAAATGTTAAAAAAATACGCAACAGTGTGCGAAAATTACGAAATTCAAAATTTAACGGTCAATATCATAATCAGCTAGATGGTATCGCTATGGTATAAAAATAACCCGGGTAACACTGATTACGATTTATGTTCACAAAACAAGTTCCAAATCAAGGTTTTAGATCTGTCCCGTCTAACCACAAACCAAACGCACTGTTGCGATGTGTGGACGAGTTGTTGATTTTTCGAAGTGCACCTGTCTCTCGGTCACTCGAACATCAATCACAAAGTACGTGGTTTATTATGGAAACGCCGACAGTTGCATTGTTTCTCGTGAGATTTTAATCTACAGCAAATAAGTGGAGCAGCTTCAGAGCTCACGCCTGCCCTAAGACTCCCCAACAGATTTAGTGTATGGAAAGTAATCAAGTTTAGTTTTTTTTTCTAAAGCAGTACGGAAGAAACTTCGTTAATTGCATCACGTCTGAAAATATGTTGTTGAGGAATAGTTTTCTCTTACCCTTTGTTACCGTTGAGTTTGCATGTTTCTGAAGTGCAGCATACCATGCTTGTTCGAAACTTGAACTTAATGCTAAAAACACCTCGGATAAAAACTTTGCATCACCTTGTCTATTATGCACGTTTCATAAAATTATGTATCAAAACGCGCACTAATCTATCTGGTTCTGCGCCAAACCAACTTGCGATGATGCTGCAATGCGACGGATTTATTTAACGACAAGTGTTTGCTGTTGCTAGTTTAACTTAAGTAATTATGCAGCATTGATCAGCCAGTTTTACGTTTGAAGTTACTTCGACTCTTCTGTTAGGATTTATACAATGAATCTAAAAAAAAACTCTTTGCAGCATACTTAATTAGGAACAAACTGGTAATTTTGCGGCTGATCAATGCTGCATAATTACTTCCAATAAAGCGAGTTCAATAGTTTCAAGCATTTACCAAGTTATTTCCGTATTTAGCCGACCGAGTTATATGCTCAAACAGAAATGTATTCGGTGTTAATAACCAAGGTGTGGTCTCAAATTGAAAGTGCTTTTTATCACAAACATCTAATTCAACACATTTTATCCCAGAAATCTCTACAATATAAACACATGCTATGTGGTATTAATACAAACGTTTTTCATCCAAAACCTGTTGTTTTGTTTAAGACCAACCCGGACCGTCAATTTTTCTTGATTCTGAAGACATGAACAAAAGCACATTTTCAAACAACTCTGCGCGATAACTTACAACTCTGCGCGATAACTAACCTTGGTTAATACACTAGACTGGCTCAGCGTAGCTTAACTAAAAGCGTACTCTAATGACTGTTGAAAGCCAATCCCTAAGCAAGAAGCTACACTAATCAAATTACTT
>JGI24158J21664_10000983_pt1 | contig 29878 bp, 20 predicted proteins | sample Ectturendosymbi3_FD_21664 | JGI IMG/M metagenome (IMG submission 21664)
ACAAGATGGCAGTTTAGTTGGAAGGACCCCAGGTTTCGTGGTGAGTACAGTCAACTGTTTATCCACAATATATGTGCTTTCCTGGCTATTCTTATCACAAGTAATTTTTCCTTTTCATAGCTTTTGCTTCCATAATTTCAGCCCCCCCCCTTAGAAAAATCCTGGCTGCGCCCCTGAAAGCAAGTGGAATTCATGCCAAGCTTGAGACGTTTGGTTTGTTTTTTGCCATAGCGGTTTGCACCAAGTTTATTCATTAACAGATCAGCTGTAGGGACATCACTGCAACTAAAGCCAAAAAATGTGCTGAAGTACTGTAACATGCAGTGCTGTTCAGCGCTTTCGATCTGATGCTACATTTTCCTCATTTTTGGAGAAAACTGTGCAGCAAGTTTAGGAGTTACAACCAACCAGGGCCGTCGCCAGCGGGGAGCCAGTGGTGCACGCCCCTTCCATTTAAAATATGTGCCCCCATTTCATGTTTGGCCCCCCGGTTGCTGGTACATCCAACATGGTTTTTAAAAAATGTGGCTCCCCTTGTGACTTTTTGGCGCCCCTGCTGGGAAATTCTGGCGACGGGCCTGCAACCAACGGATCACTTATTCACGTTAACCTCCCTGCAATCTGGCTCAAGGTCATGTCATTCAGTTCCTCAAAAGATTATTATCTTATGATACACTTCGACGTTGCCGACAGCGTCATTGGTGAAATACAAAAGAGATTCAACCAGGAAAATTTTGATCTTTATGCAAAATGCGAGGAATTGCTGATTTCGGCTGCAAGCGTGCGTGAGCGCAGAAAACTTGGAAACCATGAAAAAGCATTTTGGTGACGATCTGGATGCTCTAGGGTTTTCTATTCAGTTGGCTGTTCTGAGTGATGCAGTATCAGGTGTCAGTGGGAAAATGAAAGACGTAATTTCTAGCACTCTTGCAGTTACTTCGAATTGCAACATTTTTTCTGAACTGATGAAACTTCTGCTACTTTTGTGCGTGCTTCCAGTTGCAACTGCTTCTGCAAAGCGTTCTTTTTCATTTTTATTGGTCATTTGAACATGCTACCTCCGAATGACCATGAGTGTGCACCGCAAAGGTTGAATCACCTAATGATTTTGTCTGTTCATATAAATTCTACAGAACGTTTGAATGTGTAATAGATGCAATAGGAACACCGTAGAATATCATTATTGTAGAAGGTGTTTGTTTTAGTGTTTGTTTCAAGAAATCAGAAACTCAGAAACGCCAAATGCTTTTGGGAAAGTGTGACGTGTGTCTGTTTATGCTTTTTTTTGTCCTCTGATTGCACGACTCTGCATCTTTGTGACATTGTTCAGTAAAGAATTATGGTTGATTTTTGATGTTATATCAAACACGAATCACTCGCTTTTTTCTAGTAGTTCTTCCCCTCTGGCCAACCAATCGTTTCTACCTTCCGCCGCCGTTGGTTTTTACGACGACAGAATCTCATGTTTAGGTAATTTTTTGAGCTTTGATGGTTTGACAAACTTCACGTTGAAATAGATTTGATATGGTTCTGAAAGAAGTTGCGATGATTTTTTTTGTAGGATATCTAAATAAATACCAACTACCTTTTCAAGATTTTAAGTGCAACTGTGCAACAGCGTTGAGTATATTTGGTTATAATTGTGAACGTTTCAGCTACTGCTACAGGCGTTCTTTTGTGTTAATTCGACCTATGATCTGAGCATCTCCGTGGACATGATTGTCGAATTTCCGGTCACAAAATTGCTAACCTAGAACTGGGGGGCTGCATGGGCCTAGGCCCCCTGCTTTTACATTTCGAATTTTTCTTTAGTAAGTTTAAGCAACACAATTAGTATGGAGTGCATTGTTAAAGTAAATCGCTTAATGAAAAAATTTTTCCATAGTTTCTTGACGTGCATTTGTGGCCCCTACTTTAAAAAAGGTTCCTCCACCATTGCTAGAAAGTCTCATGGACCGTCACTGGTCTTAGATATTTCCTAGGTTAATACAAGTGACACATTTAAACTCAACAAGTTTTTTGGCGAAATAACCGATAAATTTGCAGTAGAAAAGGCAAGAAAACTTTGTCTTTGAAGTTAGGTAGGCTAATTACAAGTAACGTATTACATTGAAGTATTTCTTTTATTTTCTGTAACTTTTCACGGTATTATATCCAAAAAAATGTTTTAGATTTTTGCATCCGCGACAGCGGCACCCACCATCCTGGAATGACCCTTCCGAGAACAGCGTGGGTTCGGCTCAACCGCCTCTACACCGGTGTCGAGCGTTTCCCCTCCTATGCTTGCACAAATGTTGTATGGCCTCCTCTGCAGCCTGTGAGTGTGGCGCAGAAGGACAAACCGTCGACCATGTTGTCCTCCAATGTCCAATCCATCGACCTCCTCATGGACTGCACGGCCTGACGGTTCTTTTTGTTTCGTACGGCCTGATGGTTTGTTTATTTCGTGCACGATGAGACAATCGAATGGCTGTTCAACACCTGCCCCGAGATCTAATGTGACCTAGTAGTGGACAGTAACAACTTGCTCAAACGACGAAGAAGAAACGCGTTCTTAAAATTAAGTGTAAGCTAATTTTAGAAATTCTAGAGACAGAGACCTGGCAGTTTACTGTGCATTGTGTCTATTTCCTGTTTTCTATTTGCATACTGCGCAAATCTAAAGAGTATCTTTTGCTGATAAAAAAATTGTTTTGTTCCCAGAATATTGTTTTTCTCTTTGATCAGCAGTGGTAAAAGATACCGTTTTTATTAAACGTTGAAGCTTTCCGCTTTTTCTGTTACCACCACACCGCTGATGACAACTTTGCTGCAAAGAGGTTGGAAATGGTGTTGATTTGATGAACATTTGCTACAATTCATAAACCTTATTGGAGCAATAATATTCCAAACAATTAAAGCTATCTTCATGCAAAAAAATCCTAATAGACCAATCGTGAGAGAATCATTCATCAATTTCAAACTATTATTGGCATCTTTCTTGGATGAATTCAAATGAATGCCAAGTTGACGCTTAAGTTTTGTTTTCACTTAACCTGGTAGATCGCAATTACGAAAAATCTTATAAATTTTTCCGCCCTAATTTAATTTCGTTTCACACAGTTGTTGGTTTTACTTATTTCTGACTTGAATACGAAGATATTTCGTTCAACAATCCTTTGCAGTTTTGAACATAGCTATAGAAATTGTAGTTAAATTCACCCACATTCGTTTTGATTTGAATGACTAAATTGTCGTACAGTTTCATCTCACTTCAATAAACTTCGTCGGACCACTGACATGGTCGGACACAAATGGCCATGGGTCCTGCCCTGGTTGCCCATTACTGTCCTAAACCGTGACCGAGACCTGGTTTGCACTTCGAGACTGATACTTGGAAAAAATGAGACGAAAAGTGCGATCTTAAAATTTTCGGCTGAGAACTGATGCTTGCCTTCATTTGTGGTGCTTCAGAAAGTTTATGACAAGGTTTTGTTTTTTCTTGCGGACAGGACCACGCATGAATAAGTTCACTATTTATCTTTCTGCACTACGCAATCAATTAAATAACAAACCGGTTTTGTTACTAGCAGTTTTAAATTCAAACAACCGGTTTTCCGAGGCATGCTTTTTTATCGTGATGTTTCGTGCAAAATTTCAGGGCCAGGGGTTTCGTGCTAGCGAAGAATTTAGGGAAGCTCCCAAGACTTTTTTTTGAAGCGAAGAGGAAAACGGTTGTCGATTTTTGCGCACCGCAATTGCCTAAAATTCATCCGCACCAGACTGCCCATCTCATTACCGATAATTGTGAGCATCGAAAGACAATGCAGACATGTTTTGCGGTTCGAAAATTAGGCACGACACCACTGGTCAGGCAAAAATGCAACGTTGCTCCTCTCGACAACAAGGGCTCAAGACCCATATCTACATTTTTCGAGGCAGGTGAGACTTGCGTTCTTCGAGAGCAAGACTAGATTCAGAAAAATAGGTCTTGAGACCACAAACACAAGTCTAGAGTCTCAAAGTTCTCGTTGCCAGTAAATGGCTCGTGGTACCTGAGACGAGAAAATAAAATAGTGACAGCAAGCAGAAAATAATACATTCTTTCAGACTGAATCAACTGTTGAAAGAAACTCCATAACACTTGCNAGTTTGTGGTNAAATTGAAAAGATTCACTTTGGATGATTCTGAAAGTGTGAACAGCCTCAAAAGTCGGCATAGCCGCTAGTGCTTCTATCAAGCACCTAGACAATTTACCGAGAGATGTCGTTGCAAGCTTTATGCCAAGCTTCTTGAATCCTATCTCTTAGTACGATGATGCTTGCGTTGTGCTTAGCTGCGATTCGCAGTCCTTACAGGGCAGTTTTTCTCCACCGTTTTTCCGGTCATCGCCCACTTTTAGTCACATATTGTCTTATCGTCCCCTGAAGTTTTCATGAAAAATCGCCTTTGAAATTTTGCTTTTATTACATCGGATTATTGGAACAAACACCCTCTGCAGTTTACAATGTTTTTCTCCAAACGAAGATACTAAAATACATGTTCTTATACCCTTTCTACAATGCCAGCACCGGTATTTCAAGAATCAGAGGGAAGCGTTGCTATGTTAATGTGATGCTTGGGTCTGATGATTTTAAAACTTGATTACATCAGCCTCGGTAGAAATATGCTTGAGACGGATTTCACGACTAGCTGTTACATCCAATCGGTTTCATCGTTTAGTACACGTATGTAGAACCTCGCTGAAGCTTTTTTCTGCTATTTAAGTACGTGGAAAAGCCAAAGTCAACAGCTTTACTTTCTCCCATTAAAGTTGATATCGATCGCTGAACTTTAACCACATAGCATGCCAACCGTGGGTATTGAATAGAAAGAGCTTCTTCATCGATTTGCAGATCCATGAAGATTTCCATAACATCTGCAGGGTGTTCATTTGCGATGATGTCGAAAACAGCCATACTGGTATTTCTCGTTCTATTGCATCTCGACTCGAAACCTCTGAGATGTCAGCTGCCTTACATAAATAGTCAGTATAAATGCAGATTTTTTCATCCAAAATGCATTCAACGTCAAAAATTACTTTGAAGTGATGAAAGCAATCTATTTGTCTTCTTCCAATGCACTGACGATAAAGCTGTGATTTGTTTGGCAAAACTGCGCATGATAGATTTGCATTGTACCGGGGTTATACCTTTTCCCAGACGTTTGAGCGTGGCTTCTTTCATTTTCCCAAACATATCTGCAAGTAAAAAATGTCTCATCTACAGAAAATAATAGTTATTTCAGATTTGAATCAACTGTTGAAAAAAGTCTGTAACATTTGCAAACACTTCACAAAATGTTTTTAGAAAATCACCGTTTGACAGCCAACGCACCACAGTGTCAAGTAAAATCTGTTCAAAAGTTCTAGTCTTTTGTACCGTTGTAAATACACCACTAAATTCATTTTACTTATGCGAAAGTCATGTGTTCAATTTAAGTAATTGTCACCGATATCTCAGTACTTAGATGACGTCAGGCTAGAAAAACCATCTCCGGTTAATCCGGATCTTCGCCTAAACCGGATAAAATCGTCGGTCACATCGAATCCGGATTAACCGAGGTTTACTGTAAATCAATCACGAAAGATAAAAATTTAACTACCTTCCAAACAACATTGTGGCTTCGGTGTCACAATCAAGATCAGTGATTTTGTGATGAATTACGTGACGTCTTCTTAATAATTGTAACAAAGCGTGCAGAGCGAAACTGCGTTAAATTTTAACCCTACTTTAGTAAGTGCCCACGTTAAACCTTAAATTTTAACCCATGTTGTTTAATTGCTTCAACTAGCACGAGGTATGAATGGTGATTATCAGTAGCCAATGAAAAATCATTGCAGAATGTGTATGCAAGCTGAGGTAAACTCTCTCAATGGATTAACACGCAGTGGCGTTGTTCGTAAGTTTATTAGCAAGTTTAAAAGTTTTAACAAAAAATAAAACAATTCCAGAAACACCACTACGAACACGCCGGAATTTCTCAACTTCGGACAAACGGGATTTCAAGAATGATCCAATCAAAGCAGTACACATTTTTTACATTGCAATCTTCAAAACACGTTTTGCAAACCGAAATGAAAAGATGAAGTTTGCAGGACAATGTCATAACGCACCGAGGCTGCAAACCTTCAAAGGCTTAACAGAGCACGTATCGACCGCCAAGACACAAATACGCACATTATCGTCATCACACCGAAGAAACACGAGGAACCTGGAAGCCCCAGTTCGATCCCACTGCGCCCATATGGCCAATATGTACAGTAATCATGTTTACAGGTCGATTGCTAACAAAACACTTCCAGCTCGAACAGCTGTAGCCCTCGCCGTGCATTGATTACACACCAAGCAAGCGATGGAAGTGTAAGATGCAAAGAAAGAATTCACGGCAAGGAAGTTTTAGAAGGACTCGTCTCGGTAGTGTATTGGCCAACAAAATAACAGGCGCAGTAGGGTCTCAGTGATTCTGTGTTTTGTTGGTTGCATGGCGAAATGATAAACAAGAGCGACGTGCTGGCCCTCCCGGCGATGAGGAACCGAACGACAAAAACCACGAGATGAGGTGCACAAGGGAATGTTTCAACAAACCCATTTCCGGCATACAAACATATGAACACATTGTTAAGTTCTGCGCGACTTTTTACAACCCAACGGCAAAATGTGACGACCCTTTTCTAACTGGAGATTACTGGGATGGGACGAAAGCGACATATGTATCTCCGCGGTGTAGCGCGTGCTGCAAGCTGTCTGCCACAGCATTCTGCGAAGCGCGAAGAACGTACTCAGTCAGTTACCTAAACCATATGTAGGCAAACTCAGCGTTGCCCTTTCAGAAGCCACTGCTGTTAGAGAACACATCAGTGGGACATGCATTATTGATGTGAGGGGAGCTAAGTGACGCCTGGCGCGATTCTGTAATGCATGAAGCTGAAAGGCAGTCGCAATGATGTAATGCTTGCTGACGGCGTTATCACGCTTCGCATTCGCTGAGTTACAACTCATTTGGGAGTGGCCTTTGGATCTTTAAAAAATGTTGCAAAAAGTTGATCCTTGTAAACTGAATGCCCACAAAAATATTCAAAAGCAGAAAAACGTAGGACGATGGACGAAGGTCTTTCACAAAAGCGCTGGACGCAATCTACGGTGCCATATACACGTAACATTCCTGGTCTCTTGTTCTGTCGCTACAACCATCATCAAACGTTTGAACAAGGGAATCAGGAACGCCGACACAGGCAGAAATAGTTCACCAGCATAATGAAATTAACGCCTCCCAGGCTGTTAACAGAAAGAAATCTACTGCACAAGGTCCTCATATTTCGTTTGATGGACGTCACGTGAAAAGCATGAGTGCTTCAAAACAGTGAAGTTTGCCTCTAAATGGTTTAGTTTAGGCAATGCAGGCACTGCGCCGGAATCTGGCCGTCGCAGGAAAGTTCATGTGCACCTTGCATACTTGGCGAAAGCGCCGACATAATGGGACGCCTGAGCAGCGGTGTGGGAGAAAAAGCTAAAGGATCTCCCCGCAATAATAAATGGCTGGTAGTTAGATGAAAACTTAGGCCTATATACATTAAGATTCCTCGCAACGGTATGCTGCTTCAGGACGCAAACTATTGAGCGCTAGTGAGTGGGTAAACTGGGAAACACGCACGTTTGATGTTCTCACTTCGATGATGACGTGACAAGGACCCAAAAGGCGGTGAAGCAGACATGTAACCATATGAGGTTAGTTCACCGGACTCTCGTGAGTGTCACTTCAGCAAAGACAAAATGGGAGGACAACGTGAAATACAGTTGATCTGACAACAGATCGCAACGCAAGTGAACGGTTGTAAGTCCGGACGTTCGCCGAGGAGAAACGTACACGTAGAGAAGTTATAACTTGTGCTGCTACCCAACAAATGACAAATAACGCAAAATGTAGAGAGAAGCTGTGCGGCACATGGCGTCCAGGTCCAGATAAAGCCGGATGAACGGTCTGGTATGCAATTCAAATGAAATCGAGCAGGCGACTTAGCTGTTTCAACTAGGTCACAATGCTCACAGCACTTCTCTTCAGCCCGCAGCCTCAACTGCGGCACCGTCTGGCGCCGAAATGTCATTTTGCTCAACGTTTTTAGTTTCAGCAGCTGGAATAGGGTCGGTTGTCTCACTCTCAGCTGGTTTGCCTGTGTCACCATTTTCTTTGGGAGTTTCGGTAGCAGCAGGTGCATCTGAGCAAAACGTATATTTTTAAGAAATCGTGTAAATAGCATACTGTACTTAAATATGGATTGGTAAATGCCGCTAATGGCTGCTTCGTGATTTAAAGGCTAAAACCAAAAACAATGCCGAAATGTGAATCACGCTCCTCAAAACCGTGAAATTAAAGCCGATCAAAACAGAACAATTAAGTTAAAACGTATAAATCAAGTGAATGTTCACTGCAAATTTCGGCCCTTCCGACTTCCGACAAGTGTGAAGTCACAGCACATCAGTGACGACAAGCCATAAAAAGCAATATTGTCGTAAGGAGCGATACAACAAATACAACTTTCAGTTTTGTTTCCATAGCTGGTGTGTGATGACATCTAACCAGGTAAGAGGTTAGTAAGTAAGAGTACCGCATATCGGCCCTAAAGAAATAATTTACCATCGCATTCTCGGCAAATAATCGGATAATTTGATTAAATTTGGAGGCAGAAGTCACAATGCGACTCACAATCACAATCACAATCACAATGCATAATGTAGCGACCGCGAAAGGACTGTGGCAATACGCAATGCGATTTTCCACGTTTGAAGACCTAATCGAAAGTAGAGGACGCAGTGTTTACCAAGAGCATCGTACAGTAAACGGGCAAATTTCTCCGTAACATAATTTAAAGGCTTCCTATCTGTTGTCGAAAATGCCTGTTCTATTTGCTAAAAACCATAACTCTCTGAAATTCGGAGTTTGGGAGAAGGTAGATATTTTTCAGGACAGCTATCTTGATTTCCAAAGAACCTGGCTTTCATCGAAGAACCGAGTAAATATAGTCACCCTATCACCACAGCAAAAAATTGGATGATCTTTGTCGATTTCAAAACCATACCATCCTTCCTCGTTTTCAGTGATACAATGATTGATCTCTTTTCCTTCCTGCTATTCAGCACCAGTCAAAGTCGCTGAAAACGCCAAACCGACGAGGACAATTAAACGCAGATATACGCTGCAGTAATACAAAGCTACCTCCGTTTTGTTCCTTCTGCGGCTTCTCTTCACCTTCGCCTTCGCCTTCACCGGACCCAGCTTTGTCGCACTCGTTTGTTGTTTCTCCTGTTTCTTTGCTTTTATCTTCAGCAGGTTTTTCACTTTTTTTAGGTTTGCCATGATCGTCACCTAGAATGAATGATGCAAGCAAAGTTCAAAACAAGGCAAGTTGAATTGTCAGCTCTTTGCTGGAAGTGCAGATATGAATTAAATGCGCCCGGGCGCTTACGGCGATGCTTCATTTGAAAAAAATTGACTAACGTAAGCGGGAACTGCTCCGTTTGCTCGTTTCAGGCATCTGAAGGTTTTGCAATCGGGATAAGGTTTTGCAATCGGGATAAAACTCACGACATATTTAAAACGTTAGAAACGCACCTGTTTTTACTATCATGGGTGGCTACCGGAAAATACAATTCATTAGAGGCGCACTCGAAGGTTAGTAGTAAATACCTACATTCTTTGAACTTTGCAAACCTTCCCCGAAAATTTTGATCTAGACAACAATGCCGCCAAAAATAATGGGGACAGTATGTGCTGACAGCAGGCACTTATAAATGAATTTTTGCGAAGAAACTCTTATAACGTAAAATCCTTGGTGTTGCACATCAGTTGCTAACTAAAGTATCTTCTTGCTACTTTTTGCTAAATGGAAAAGGGGATGTTATCTTAGCCACAATCTACCAGAAACGTTTGGGTGGGATTGCAGAACTAAACGTCTTAGTTGTCTGCCAACCCGTGCAGTGCTCGGTAATATCCAATGAAAGGCAAGCTGGTCGGGATTAAATTGCAAGTCTAGATCCAATCGAGTCCAGAACTGTCGGGTTCGAACCAAAATAAGTGCACCGCATGAAATTGCATGCAAGACATATTTCACACGGGAAGAAACACATGCCCAACATGCATGTTAAGAAACGAGTCTCTTAAACTGTTAGTAATTTGAGCACTACCAAAGATTCGCGAGTATATCGCTCGTCACCAGGCCCGTAACCAGCTTGGGACACCAGGGGTGGCGAAGAATTTTCTGAGAGGGGCCCACATTTTTTAAACTATGTCCAATAGTTTCCAGCTATGCTCAACACATTTTTCCAGGGGGGGGGCAAAAAATTTTGTAGGGGGGGTGAAGCCCCCTACAAAATTCAGGACATTCTATCTTACTTGGCGTGAATCTAAGAATGGTACGTGATTTCACAAACTTCGTTTGCCCCGCAACCCTTTGCACCGAAAACACTGCATCTGAAAGACGCATTTTGAACGTTAATTGTAAGCGTGTACTGAAAGCTCTAGGTTGCTGTAAGCTTTCGAGAAATCAGTCGAATGGATTCTGCTGTCTTCTTGCGACGATTCAAATGTGCATATATCTGTATTTAAGTAACTCGTCTCCACAAAGGCAGATCGAATCTATTTGAATAAGATGAGGATTGATGCGCAGTGTCACGTGAAATCGATTTGCGGTTAAAAAAATGTAGAACTGCCGCCTTTGTATCAGATAGCCTGTTATCTGTTGAATAAAAATAAAATGCTAAACTATGAATATACCACAAGCAACAGACTTCAGCTTGTTGATCCCATTACACTAGAACTTTTTACCTTCCGCCGCTTTTGGTTTCTTTGAACTGAAAATTTTGAACACTTTCCTAAAAGATTTGCTCGACAGTCGGCCTTTCTTTTTCTTTTCTTTATGCTCTTCTGCTGGTTTTTCTTCCTTTTTCTTGTCGTCTTGCTGCTCCCCAGTTACAGCAGCAGAACTTTCCCCTTCCTGCTTTTGAGCCTCACTAGCAGCTGCATCAGCTGGTTCTTCTTTTTTATCTTCTTCAGTCGCTTCACCGTCTTTGGGTGCATCAGCTGGCGTTTCTTCAGTTTTTTTCTCCTCTTGCTGAGGCTCCTCAGTCACCTGTGAAAGAAGGTGGTAGATTGAACTTCGGCCGCCGAGTAACAGATAACGAGATGTATGTGTTTGACTGCACGTAGCACTACCCTGCCTTCGCATGAGATCAACGTACAATGCCACGAAAAAGTTTTCTAAATTCAAAAACGACACAAACCAAACCCGTACTTCTAACGATCCACCTGCAACTCCGTTTAACTTTTAGAACAAGTTAAGTGTCAGGTACTTGCCGTAGCTAGAACCCCCGCAAACAATGCGATTTTGTGCATTAGTACCTAAAAGGTGTAAGCAAAGCAAATTGAAAAAATGTAACCGAATGGCGGAACTCTGCACCCATGCAACCGCACTGCGCAGTTGTACGAAGTGGTTACACTGGGCGCGCTTGATGGCTTGCCACCGCTCCCCGCGGTCTATTTATGACATATTGATCATATTTTTTGATTGTGCCGTCGGTTGCTCAGGATCTTTACCTCACCTGTCCTTTTGCATTTCCATACCTGACCTGTAGAAATCACCTGCCCGGAGTGTACAAAGCAACATCAATTCTGAAGATGACAACGTTTCACAAGACTTCCTTGCTAAACGTACGGAGGAAAATTGTTGCGAAATGTGGTTTGCATTCATATTGATATTCCTTTCAGCATTTATCGTATTAGGCAGTAGGTAGCAGCGCTGCTGAATTGTTTTTTCCATGAGCAGGTTGTTTGTGGCAGAAATTTCTGCCAAACATGATTTTAGCGATACTGCGCATCTCGCTTGGTAAAATGCCATTCTGCTCTTCGCCAGGCTTGCCATACATACGTCATGTTGATGTTGTTTCATCACGATTTCATTCATCAGTGTGTAAGTATTGTTAAGAATTACATTTGCAATAGGAGTTGCCAAAGCGACGCGGCCAAGATTGATGAAAATGGAAGGCATGGCACGGTCAAAATAATGCGATTGTGTTATGTCACCGTTGGTTCTTCAGTTAGAGCAGTGGTTCTGCAAACCTCCCTTTGATCATTTTGGAACTTTTCATTCCTCCCTGTTGGGGTGCGTAGACTAGCATAAACTACAATTAGAATAGAGCAATGCAATGCTCTTTACTGACAACATTAATTTGAATAATAAAAATGTGACAAAAACTATTTGTTGTCAAATAATGGCACTAAAGTTGTCAAGAAAAGCGTGTTATAATCCACTAAATAATTTACAAATATAGAGTGATCTAACTAATTGGAAAAGCCAATGTCAACTTCAAAAGGAAAATACAACACTGGTAATTCACCTATAACGAGAAAATTCCTCCCTTGACCTCATGAAATTCCTCCTCGGTTGGGAACCACTGAGTTACTTTCGATGATTCTAATGCCAAGGTGAAAGAATCAAAAAAAATGTGCGTCACTTTTTTAAGATGTTGACAGCACGGCAGTAAAATAACCTATTTTCTTGATTTATAATATCGTGCATGTTAGAACAAGATCAGAAAGTCGCCTCGCAATTTTCTTCGATATATGGTGCTTTCACTGGAATATGCTGGCGTGTCTGCAGAGACATGATTATACCAGTTTCTGTAATTTCAACAGCGTACGCTTGTTACAACAAATTGGCTGCAGTCCATTTAAGCGCTAAGTAATCCGCAAGCTTTTCGGATTCAGTGTTTTGGCAAACTAAACGGTTTCGTTACTCAGAAGGGCCACTGCCAATTCGTAATATTTCTGCATTTGGCGAAAATTGTGATAAAATGAATTCTCACGCTATCGCACTTGGTAAAACTTCAATTTTAGAAATGGAACAGGTTAATTGAAACATGTAGCTCTTCATTCGCAAGGCAGCTGCATTATAGGCCCATGGATAAGCATAACAACAAAATCCAGAACCTAGTAACGTGCAAGTACTATAATTATATGCGCAATTTTGTTGTAAAATGTGAGGGACACAGCTTGGTGTGAAACCAATATATTAGGAAACCTAAGGAGAAAAATCTGGGGGACATGGCATATTATGTCCCCACTGTCTGGAAAAGTGGGNGGACGCGTCCCCCGTGTCCCCCACTTAATTGCGCCCATGACCATAATTAGTCATCAACGGGCCCTAACCACTAACCAACCACTTTGATGGGTTCGATTACCACGCCGTCGNACTGGATACAACGGTGTTGCAGATTCGCCATTGAAATCGGTTTTACACATATCGCTGATGTGGGCAAAGATGCTACTGGTAGCATAACGTTGCATAACTTCCAGCGTTATGTACATGTGGATCTGCTTCCAAAGATGTATTTCTGCATTGTTTACTGCCATCTGCATTACGCAACACTTACTTACGGCTCGACAATGCAACTATGTTAGATGGTATAAATAAGTTAAATGGCCGGACCACACGTAACGTTTGCAAAATTCACAGCAGAAAGTACGTTATTCTACAAATATAATTAATAGAGCAGTGAAATACATGCATAAAGTATGCAATCATAAGTTGCCAGAATAATTCACAGAGTGTGATATTAAGCATGTCTTTCTTCAAATCTGCAAAGCAACAACGCCACATGCTATGATGACGTTATAGTATCCATGAACATAGTGGCTAGTACTATAGTATCCATGAACATAGTGGCTAGTACTATGTTTTTGGATGCTACCTTTCTGAGCTGGTATGTTGTCTTTTTTACCGGATAGCTTTGTTGTGGGTGTGGCCTACATGTGGGTTGCAGTGCTTTTGTCGTAGATAGCTTGTGTGGTGTGGTGAACTGTTTCTTGATTTTACTTTGGTTTGGAATAAACTTTTTTTTTAATTTTCCATAACCGTTTTTGGCCCTATTTCAGATTCTTTATTTTCAGTTGTGTTGGCTTGTCTTTGTTTACACAGCAACGAAAATTTCAGCTGCTTCGCAGGGGCAGTGACCCAATGACAGCTGCGGCCATCACTTTCTGTGATGTATAACAAACTTACTCCCTACTTGAAAATGTGGCTTCAAAGAGAAATGGCAATACCCATTACAGAATCCAGCGTTTAAATAAACTAGTTCAGTAGTTTTCAACCGGTGGACCGTGGCCCAACACCAGGGGTAACTATGATGCTTTTTCCAGTGGGCTACAGAACTTGGCATAAATCACAATGAAAGCATCGTGAGCCTTCATTAAATGAAGTCATTATGGTCAAATAAGATAGACAGAAATTGCAAAAAAGTCGACCTGATGCAAAAAAATCGACCTGAATGTTGGGTTTCTGAAATGAATTTCTGCCGAACAATGCTAGCTGAAGCTGTATTTGATAATTTGCTATGGCATAGCATTGCAGTCGTCATAGCACAGCAAGTAATGTTTAACAGATGACGAATACAAGTTGTTATGGTTAAGGCATGGGTGCAAAATACGGTCGTGCACTCGCGGCGCGCGTCCAAAAACTGTAGTGCGCGAACAGGATTTGTAGCGACGTAGCAGTGCCTAGTTTTGCAATGTTATGGCAAAGCTTGTGTGCACTACTAAAAATTTTGCACCCCTGGGTTTAGTGAAGGAGCAGCATTACCTGCTGATCAACAGTATCTTTCGCCGGAGTATTGTCTTCTGCGGGAGTAGTTTCGGCAGGAGCATCTGAGAGGTAATAAAAAGAATTAGAAGCAGCTAACCAACACTTTTCCACATTTCTTGCAGTTTGGTATAGTGCCATACGAAAAACCAAAGTTTCAAAAAAATTTTATTACGCTGAATCAATCGAATCGATGTTTTCCGCCACTACAGAAACAAAATTGAATTGCCTTACTCTACTCGAGTCATGCACACCTCGATGCTATGCCAGCANTGAATATTGTTTGCGCTTCTGGGTTATGGTCAGTACGAACTTTCAAATGGCGCAGGCACCAAATTCCACTTCCTCGTACGTAGCAAAACCTACGTTAACGTAAGTGCGTTTACGCCTGCTGGAACAAGGAAGTAGAGCGAACAACACCCATGACAGGAAAGATATTGAACTGTTGCTGCCTAGAAATGCAGTCGTTTCCAACGGTCACTTTTTCTGCTCAGAATAGTGGCTGGAAAACGGCATCACATAGCTTGTTACATTTACATGCTGCAGTTGAAGAGATTCAAATTGTCTTTTTAAAGTCTTGGGCTCATCTGAAGGGGTACATTTATTGCTCAGCCGCAACAAATTAACTTCTAAGATATACAAACGGAGCCTACCTTTGTAGTTCCTAAAAATGTAAACGTTTGATTCCAAATTCAGTGGATTTGTTATTTTACTGAGCCTTCTTGTCATAAGAAATTTTGGGGGTAGTCTACATGCTGATCTGCCGAAATGCTAAGGGGTACTTGGTCAGAGAAAGGTTGGGAAGACCTGGTTTATATGGTATTCAGCGTGCCCTTGTTTACGGTTCGCCATTACTTTAAAAATCCACAACGAGCAGATTTAGCAGCTGACTTATCGTTATCTGTTACGATTCGCACCATTTTTATCCAGCTGTTACCGTCCGACTACGCCACGGCAATGGGGGCAAACCGGTTAAGCTGAAATAAAGAACCCTATTAGCTTCCGAAAGCGCCCATTATTCAAGCGATGCATGCATTGCCTGCAGCACCAAATGCGACTTGGTTCGCGTAGGAAACCAGTCACTATGTGAGTGAAGCAAACAGTACGTAACAAACATTTCGCCCAAAGACACAGACCAACCAAATCGAGCGTCAGTTGTCAATGCAGTTGCCGTGAAAGATTAATGTGGCCCTACCGCAATGATTCGACATCGGTGACTGCATTTCCCTGCAGACTGCAGATATAAAGCAGTGCGTAAGTTGAGTTTGTCCATCAAAGACCAACCATTTATTTTTGAAAAACACTTAGAGCGAACGTCGATGACTGGTTTATGCACCACATCCGAGTTATAGCTATCAGCTAGGTTTCCAACAGTTGTGCCACGACGTAACGTCAAGTAGATTATCAGCCACACGAAACATTAAAGTTCTACGCTCATTGTCCTGACGTTAATACTACCATTTTCATCTTGCCAATGTATCGCTGTCTGAGAATCCCTGGGATACATAATATCAGGATAATAACATTACACGCCGCTTTTATAAAAAAAATAAAGCAGCTGTAGCAGATGTGCTGTTGGAAGCTCAGTCAACTACCCACTTAACAATGCTAAAGCCTTAAATTACGGCACCTTTTTGAAGGGGTCTTTCGTAATGTAATTATTGCCACCATAAATATAAACTAGATTTGAACCACTATGCAGAAATACACCGTGAAACAACCAACATTGTGCAGTGTGAACAGCAGATGTGATCCTTAGTAAGGTCAGTTTTCCCTCTAGGGGAAATTAAACCGCATTTTGGGGGAGATAACCGAGGTGAGCAAGCCAAAATTCAGATCTTCAGTGCAAAAATATCATTAATTCGGCGAAAGCGATGCTTAGGATCTTGCTGAAAAACTAGCGTTTCTTTACGACGATGTAATAGACAAGGGCTAATTTCCTGCAGTGATACGAAATTTCAGCGCATATAAGTGTGTGTCATGACAAGCTAGTGTGTTCTAATTGTTAAATTGTTTCCATATGCACGTGTCTTGATGGGAATAACGAACATGAAGTTGCAAAGATGCTGGGCAACCAAAACACATACATTAACAGTAGAAAATATACTTCATCCTGCATCAAGTTATGCAGAATCTGAACTTCACCGAACACGTGGACGTTACTCAGGTCTCGGATCGCAGCTGAATGCCAAACGTGTATACCTACCTCGCAAAGTGTTTGCACTGCAGGATATTTTTATAGTTATCGTGATTTGACCGTGCTAGGTACTTCACACCGGAAATCTGAGACTGAACAGATGTAAGATTTATCCGACAGACGGGCGCTGGACAAATAGGCTGACACATTTCTAAAGTGGACTTGACTGAGACTCGTACCAGACGCAGGGTTCCCACACATTTTCAAAAATATTTTCCATGCTTTTTCAATACATTTTCAATACCAAATTCAATGACTTCTAATACCATCATTTAGCTTGATTTCTCGAGAGTTTTATTCATGGAACACAATGCAAAAGCATCTTTATTAGCGGTAAAGAACAAAATTTGAATAAATGGCCGAATTTAGAATTTCCCCACTTTTTCAATACTTTATGTACATTTTGGCCTTATTGAAAACCGATTTCATAATTCAATACTTTTAACAGCGCGAGGGAACCCTCCGACGACATAAGCATAATTTTAACTTCGATGGATAATATTGTCAATTTCATGCTATTCTACGTAATGCATAATACTGTACTACACTTTTCCAGATCGAGTCCAAACAGCTGTATGCTAAACTGTATCCATGTAGCTACAAATTTGACACACGTCACAGCAAAGCGTACTTTACATTTTAAAAATCTTTAACCAGTTTGTGAACCAACAGTTAAAAATTAAAATGATACATTTTTTTAAGGTGGTCTATAGGCATTACCTTTGTGTACTAGCGTGACTTCAAAAAGGTAAGTTTGCTTTACATTTCGAATCAGAATGAACAGCTTTGTATGCCTGTTCAGCAATACGCACATTAAATTTAAGGCATGCAGTTTTTTTAAGTGATCAGAATTGAAAGTTGGTGAACCAGCGCAGAAATGAGCTGTTTCGTCTGCAATCATTGCGACTGTAATTGGGAATCTTTGGGCTCTCTTCTTACAATAACTTTCAGGCATTTTCTAGCTTTTTTATTCGTCAGCAGACACAAAGTCCATAGTATAAACACACACTCACTCTGCATAACGTAGGTCGATAAGAACAGACAAAATAGAACGTTTTACAACGGCATAGGAGCCAGCTGAATCACACGTTACAGACACATTCTTAACACAACTTCCCAACGCAGAAATACGAAAATACATATAAAACATCATACTACTATCTAATTCGCTACGCAAAATAAAAAGTTCGTGCATGCAATGACAAGACATAATTTCACCTTTTATTATTAATGTGCACTGGATTTTGAACGTGTAATTTTACGTCACACAAGAGCATGCTGAAACTATTCAATAAATCGGAACGTGAAAATTGGAATGCTTGAGGCAAACAATGCAACACTCAAGAAATAAAAACCACAGAGGTTAAGCGAAGTTTGCCGAGGCTATACCTGCTTTTACCTATTTCACCTTTCAGGCGAATATACATGCAGTAGACGCAGCTTCTAGGAAACCTCAAAATAACCGATTTGCACAAAAAAAACTCTTTTACTGACATAGTTGTTAATTTGTCACGAAAGCGTAAAAGAACTGTTGCTGAATAACGAATTGCAAGCAACCTAATGTCAAGACTGTGCGACACAGAAAGTGCCCTTCGTTACTTTTTTTGAACTGCAGGAAAAATGTAGTCGCATGTTGCATCTAGTAATGCTCTTTCACGTGTTCTAATCAAGGTTCAACCCGTTGTATTATTAGGCCTACTGGTCACAACGGTCACCGTTTAACAGATTGCGCTATGCTGTGCTGCAGCAACGTGAAAGCTGTAGTAACTACAAAACATCAAGGCAATGGACCACAAGTAAAGTTCATCAGCTGCCAGCCGAATGGAAAACCAACCTACCTTCTTTTGTCTGAGCGTTTTCACCCATGCTTTCTGATTCTGTCTTCGAAGCTTGTTCTTCGCTTGCTGCTACTTCTTCGCTGTCCGGCTTGGACTGAACGACTTCTTCGGTAGACTGAGTCGGTTCTGGCTCTTTTTCTTGCGTGCTATCCACTCCAGAGGGGATTTGCGTTTCTTCTTGCTGTTCCGACATAATTACTGCAGCAATTTACAACTGCGGCCTAACGTGACGACGTTCTTTATGTCACAATGCACGTAGTCTCTGGAGAAGGATAAAAAAATGGGACACGGCTGTTTACAAAAATGCACCCTCACCGTGGACACTCGCCTTCGTGACACCGGCAAAGCATCAATAAAGACTGTTAAAAACGCCCTTTCCACAGGGTAACACAGATAACATAAAATAAATTCACCAGAATGGGGAATACCATGCGACTGCAAGCCTTAACCCTCCAATCCAACGCGAACTGTGGCCAGATGGAAAACAATTTATACCGTCGCTCAAGGGAATACGGCTCAAGGGTGGCCACGAGTAATTGCAAAGTTGTGGGACAAGTGGTAGCAATCAAGAACCAGCAAATCAAAACATGTGATCTCAACCCAAGTAATTCAAAACACTAGTTCAATTCAGGTTTGTTACGCCTGCAGCTGCGTACTGCCAGTGCATGCAACAAAGATTACGAAGAACTTTTGCGAACATTTAAGGAAGTGGAAAAGCATAAGCCGAAAGTAGACAACGGACTGTAAGGCAAATGGCCGACAGCAAATTCCGTTCTTTTGTCTGTTCGTGATTTTCGTGCAGCAAGACACTGAAAGAGGTAGCTATGATCAAACTATCGCAGTTTAGTCAGTTCAGTTTGTACTCGGTTTCTGTACTCGTTGCGGACGAGTGTCACGAGTGATCTGCGGCGTCGTGGCGTCCATTTCCGCAGTTTAGTCAGTGCGCACAAATTTATTGACGTTGTAGATTACTAGCCAGGAAACAACGTTGACACAACCATGTTGAACTAAATACGAGCAGTCAACGCAAGGATGCGCCCGACGTACGACTTCAAGGGCGATATGTAGATGTTTGAAAACAATGACAATAGCATTTACAGATAATCAGTTCTCCCAGTTGCAACGCGGAATCAGTGCTGTTCCCCCAATCTAGATAAACAGACACGCTGTCAAATGTAGCCCGCCGACGCTAGATGAGTTTGCAAACTCATTTAGATCATTTTATTTTCATGTTTAGTCGCATAAACCAGCGCATTTAATTCTTAAGACATAAATTAATAATCCGTAAGATGCAAATGACTATGCGCGAAGGAGCACGGCATTACCATTCATTCTGTGGGAGATCAATATTTCTAATTCTGTCGTCGCATGGAGTACTGCTACAGAGTGTGCTGTAGCTTGTTCACAATCAGCTTTCTTCAAAGAAACCGAGACAGTTGCGTCAAACCACCACGTCACCGTTTATTTTCAACATATCCACAAAAATGTAGGTCTGTAACTGTAACGATACAGAGGATGGCGGCTTCGAAAATGCCGAAATTTAAAACTTACCAAAAACAGAAAGATCCCGAATTCGGTATTTTTGCACATTTCGCAGACTTGGTTTGGTTTTGTTACTGCACCTGTGCACGTGATTCTATGAATCGAATTTCACCTTGTCTGAACACTGAACTTGAAAATTGAGTGAGTTGATTTGCCAGGCTTTTACGCTGTCTTTACTGGCAGCTGCAGTGCTGGTGGCAACTGGCAAATCATACGTTGTTGTACAGCCTGACAGTTTTAAGGTAACACGTTATGTGTTGTCCAATCTTTGAAGGAAGCATTCACAAAGCGGCTTCAGACGCTTTACCTCATGGCTGCCGCTGCAGTGTTTCAGGAAATATTTCATTGCCTCTTAAGTAAACAACCAGTTTGATCTACGGAATTAAAAGCTTTTCGCAAGTTCTATAAGGTGAATATCTGCAAACCCAACTCTTGGAGATTAACCTCTAGCAAGATGCGATTGCATGTGAATTGACCGACGTGGTGTGGGCTATCTGCCGCAATACCATACGCAAGGAGTGCTCGTGTAAACTACAGATTTTTAAAAATGTGTGAGCTTTCTCGGTGCATTTCTTACGTGCATTAAAATCTCCCGCACTTGACAGCAAACGAATCCCTTTAATTTCTATCGTTGCATCAGTGGCGCCGCCGGTTTTAACTGCAATTAGTTTTAACTGCAACTGCAACGAAACTAGACAATCTGCAGAATACATTCAACTTTCTCTTGATCAGTGGCAATGATTTTATAGTGGCGGTGTTCATAACCGAAAGACTTAGAGCAAATCTAAGTTAATGATGCCAAGCCACGGCAAACCGATGTTTTAACACATTATAGTGGAAACAAGCAACGTTTTCCCAGTGCAATAAGACAGGAACAAGTAATAAGCAAAATCGGTCATTGGGTCAGACACAACTGCGACTTAGACTTTCATATTCGCTAATCAGGCAGTCTAATCAAATGGCATGGCAAACACAAACGACGAGAGAAGGGTAGTTGCTTTCTGTTTTCAAACCCGCTTTTGCGGGCTGTGCAGGCCGGTGATAACCAGCACGTTGCACGAGATTGCACCATATATCATGCAAAATAACTGGTGGCAGATTGCGATAGTATGTGTTGGTCACGATAATTCACTCTAAGATTAAAACAGGGTATTAACTCAACCGACCACAAGTATGCAAGAACGACAAAACACCAACCCGAAAAAAGCCTTCGAGTAAAACCAATGTCTTGTGAATAACATCAATTCCAACACGAAATTGCCGCAAAAACATGTCAAATTTTGAAAAGGGACCTCTCGTAAAGGGTCGGCGTAATTACCTTGACTTAAAACCACCCACATCGGTGCAATACAATTCTGCAAAATGCACTGTTTTGTCGTTCCGCCCCAGCTGGATATTAGTATGCATCAAACTATATTTGCATGGCTCTACATTTAATGCACACTGTTCACACGCAATGTTAAAGCTGAACGCAGCAGCTGTTGAAAGAATTAACATTTTTTTTGTAAACAATTTTCCAAAGAGGCCTCAATTCCGCACCTTGCCACTCCTGTTTCAACTATGAACTTTTGTTTGCTAATGATATATACCAGGGGTGGCCAAACCTGCTCTATGTATGAGCTGCATATCGGAAAACTCCAGTTACAAAGTGCCGCAACATGAAAATCTGAAAACACGAATTTATTTGCAATCTACGCTTCAGTGCCTTTCAACACTTTGCAATAGAAATAAAAAACAAAATAAAGAATTTTACGGAAAGCTCATAGAGCCGAATGCAAAGTTTCGAAGAGCCGCAGTTTTGCCACCCCTGATGTATACTTTTCTCCATAAGTAATACCAGCACATCTATATCATCTTTAAATAAAAACAAACTTATAGCCTGTGGTCAGGAAAAGTGAGGTAATTTTTCTGCGTCGCCATATTTACAAAATGAATTGTTACTTAAGATAGCATGAATTCGCTAATATAGTTCGTGCGTTGTAAAATTAAAGAGACGGTCAATCACACATCACCTCCACATATATTGTCATGTTGGTGAATCTGACGTTTGAAATCGCATCACACTTTTCTTAGTTATTGTTCACCTGCTGCCACAATAAAAGCATTGCGCATTCGCACAAGCTTTAAAACCTGATGTAAGAAACCTAAGGTTCCATGACAACATAAGGACAGTAAACAGCAAATCTTATTACAACTCCCAGCATTATAACGTGCTTCCTTGTGGTTAGCTGTTTATTACGTGATCAATGAAACATATTTGCTTGCTTAAGCTTAAACCTGACAGTTTTTTTTTCAGCCAGTCGCAATTGGTTCTGAGCAGATAAAATGCGGAATATACGTACGTCGCATATGAGTTCATTCTTATTATCATCTTTCCACATACGATCTATGACTTGGCCACAACGGAAGGTAAGCGATGCCACGATCAGCAGTGTGGGGATTGTCCGAATTATGTTGCGTTACTCAAAAGTTAGTCAGAAAGTGCGCACGCACTGCACACTGGATGAGGATACAGTCATGACGTTCAAAAACACCTGGATTGTTTAAGTCAGAGGTGTTCAACCATGCAACACTGCCGGGCCAAATCCACATAACGAGATTGGTCCACAGGCTACAGCTGCATGTGTCAAGCTTTGCGAGTTACACAACTCGCTGGCCGCACACGGAAAACCTGGACCTTTCCGCGGGCCACAAAAATTAAGCTTTTGGCCACAATCAATGTTCCATAGTTATTGCGGTAGCTTATATTTTAGCCCACGCAAACGGCGCAGGACTATAGCTCTTACACCACGCCGCCCACAACAAAGTGTTGCGCGGCCCAATGAAATGTGCTATACGGTAAATTGGGCCGAAGCCCACAGTTTGCCGACTAGTTCAACCCAATGTGATCGTTAAGCAGGCGAGGTAGTTGTGTAGCGGAACAGTAACTTCGCCCACGTCGAAAGTTGTCACGTTGCAGTTTGAGGGGGCACCTGGTCGTAGTAAAATGTGGATGGCTGCCTTGGTGCATCACTGTTACGTCACCGAATGCACGCACGGGTGAGTCAGTTTTCGTTAAATTATTGATGCAAGGCACGGCAAGCGTCACGCTGTCCACAGGCGTGGCTGCTGTTTGTCACGAGAACCTGCTTTTGTGGCAATTTATCTTTTCGCAACCGAACATGCTCGTGGAGTGGAAGCGCAAACATATTTCGGAACAGCAACGTCGACGACTGAAAGCGAACTTCAAACGCCACACATTTTTGACTAGATAAAGCTGAACACTCCCTAAGCAGGCTATCAGACTTTTTCAATCGCAAATACTACCTTGTGTCAAATGAAGTGAATCTTTGAGGATAGGCGGAACAGGGTACGATGTTTTCATACGAATTGCTTGTTTTGTACTCGGAGCGACCGGTGTTGGATCGCGGCATACGAAAAATATTATTCGTACTGGCGATATTTATCATCGAAACATGTAATTGTTCGGTCGTACTGCACAAAAATCATTAAGAAAAACTACAAAACAATCATTGTGAGGGCACTGAACGCGGACGCGTTACGGGTTTAAGTTCCATGTTTTTTCAAATGTCACACCGGCGCTTTGTTTCAGCCCCCATGTTCTAGCAAATAACCTACGGTAATTATCTTGGCATGATGCAAACCTTGCAAATACCGTTTGTTAGCTATAAACATTCTGGACAATAAGTACACGTCTTTCAGGAAGTGTAGCGAAGCAATTAAAGTATCAGTACCGCTTTGGATTTATAGAGCACCCACAGTTTGACAACTGGCTGCCTGTTTTCAATCACCCGGCCTCGTGCTGGGAACTGCCTGCTGCGTGATGCTCTTTCGTATCATATTTTCAGAACGAAGTGACGAAAGTCGCTCCGCAGCGCTGCTGGCCAATCCAATACCTGCAACGCGCGAACGTTGTGAAATGATTTAGAAAAGTAACAGCTTCAAAGTAGGCCAGCGCGGTTAAGTATTCCCTACCTCCTGCGATCCGTCTGTCGCGTCGAGAACAACGTACGGTCCCCTTATCAATATTTTACGAATTCCTTAATCTCGTTACCACCATTGACTTCGATTGTGCAACCCCAAAAAAGACGTGTAATCTCGATAGACAGTCATCCAGATCGATAATGTTAGAAACACAAGTTGATTAGCATTTAATACGGGACTTCTCTTGAACAAACAGCCAGACATGGCATCACTAGCATGGAAAACTGCGGTTGCGCAATAGCAGTAAGTACGCACAGTGGCTTTCCTGCACGCGAGACGATCCAAATCCGCAACACAAACTCTGCCTAAGATCACACTAACAACCGTTAGCCATTGTCTGTTGAGCTACATTACCAACCAAATGCAAGACACCAACAACAGAATCAGGGCCAGGGGTTTCACAGATGGAGGGGCTGAACATGCACAACCTTAAGAAACATTTCCTATGTTTTCTTAAAAAGAAACATTTCCTATACATTTCCTACAGGAATGCTAAATCTTACGACCACTAACGACGCAACCTTGGGGATTTTATTTTAAAGTTGTTAGGAGGGGCAGCTTCAGTCCGAGCCCGCCCGGCTGCGAATACCACCACGGCTTGCAATTTAGAACTTCTAACCTTGATCCTAAAACATCTATAAATGTGGCTATGCAACTTTAAATTTTCAGTGCTGTTGCTCGCAATCTAGGAAAAGCCGAAATTCCGTGGGCATAGTTGGTAATAAAGAAACACACAAAACTTGGTATAAAAGGCAACTTGAGAATAAGAAATGTGTCAAATGTTTACCACAATACCACACTACAATTTGATAAACGGTATCTGTATTTTATGGTTTTCTTGAAAAATCTTGTTCTGTACCGTAAGTAAACGCAAGTCGTAATTAATTTTTTAAATCACGCAATAGAACAAAACCTGACTGTATTTATTGAGAGCAGCATTTCTAAGTTTTGAGTTGTTATTGGCCAATTATTCTTCAAATATGAATATACGCAAACACAAGTAAATAGTTGGGATTAACTGGACACCCAAAGTCCGTGAACTAAGGTGATCATAGGTCCTGGTTTGATGGGGAACAGCCCCAGTTTTAGAAGTCAGGTCTCGATCAGTTACAATTGCTTGCCCATCACCAGACTAATGACAGGCAACATGGTTGCATCTGGAAACAACTGAAATAAGCTGCAAAAACCTCCGTTGTATTGCTCATAGACATTTACCCCTCCTCAGTTTGAAAATTTTACAGGATATTACATGCATTTACACAAACACGAATTGTCATGGCCATTATTTGAAAATTCACCGCAACCTAAATCGCACAACCAACATGTTCGTAAAATCGAAAGTATGCCCACCCTACTGTGAGCCGATGTTTCATTTCCACCGGCGCTGCGGCACATAAATAAAGCGGTCTGGTGTCTTGGTATTTCATGGTTAATGGAGAACATAGCAAATTGTAACTCAAAATTATGCCACATTTTAACTCACACCGCGTGAGGTCTTGTTACATCGGCAGTTTTGTCTTGCTTACTGTCAGTATCAACTGAACTGTGGTGTTATGCTCGTCACTCCAAAAGGAGCGTTAATCAACGGCGGTTGAGAATACGACAGAATTACATACGCTCGGCAACACGTCATGCCACTGAAATATCCATGTGAAAAAATGTGTTTTAAACAGTAAGCCACACACCATTGAGATTGCTGTGAATGTTTATACTCCAGACCCTGTAAGAAAATCCTGTTTCTAAATGACGTTGTTGTAGCCTCGACAATATCTCCCATATCCGTGAAACGTACACCTGTGTTTCGTGGCGTCGTAGGATTCTGTATTTTCTTGTGATTCCTCTATCACCTCCAACAAAGAGGCGTGTGCGAGCCAAACATACAAAAAGCGAACACATAGTAACTGGAAAAACACCAACCGTCAAATCCTGCTTTAAATTCAGTATATACAATTAGCTGTCAGCCTCATGCTAAATGCGTTGTAAAACATTTGAAACCTTCATCAAAACCATGTAGATGCCTCTGTGCGCCGATGTGTACCACCACCCGATTTATTTTTTACTTTCTGTTAGCTGTTTACTTCAACATCTGAGGTCAGAATGTCTTCCTTTTCTCTCCCACTACCGAATCCTGTATGACGATGAGTGAATGACGGTATAATTGGGGAACTGTTGGTGTTTTGCTTCTCTCTGTGTTCGTCGTGAGCCGACACCTACTCACTCTGTAATGCGCGATGACTAACCATTTTTTTGCTCGTGTTATTTGGTTGCACTTGTGATATGGACCACGAGTGAGCGAATCAATATAATAACCTCAAACACGTATATTTATAGGAGAGCTTCACAAATCATATGGACCAAGCATGGAGTAACATACTTGCGGTAAAATGGAAGAATCTCAGCTATTGCGGTCAAAACTGAAGCAGATTTGGCAGGAAATGGTATTGTTGGTGTTTACTTCTTTACGTAGGCTGCATCAAATTGCTGCATCATCTAGCTGTAATGAAGTAACAGCTATTCTATCCTATTCCCAGCCACAGTGATGGGCAATTCGCATCTCTATTTAACTCCAAGCGCTGGAAAGGTCAGTAATACTACCCTTCTTAGAATCGCCACTGATTTAACATGTTAGACCACAAACAATACCAGTGAGTGAAACAGAAATAATGAATTATTTCGAATATCAGGAAATTCTTTCACAGCCTCAGTGACCGAGAATTTCCATACATCGTTTGTGGGGACAACAACAACAATGTAAGTAACTTCGCGTTTTCTCGTGACTGCAACGCAGTGCATCCACACTGCCATAAAACAATCGATGCTCATCACTATTTTTGTGCATTACCTTCTTCCGGCTATGTTACTGTGCTTTCAAACATGCAGTTTGGCGTCCCAGCTGCATATGCACCAACTGCGTGTAAGAACGAAAATGGCTGATATATTTTCGACGTGCCAACGCGAGGTGCAGAGTTACATCATGGGGGTGTGCCTCAGGAAAACAGTGCAGTAGTAAGCATAACAGTTTTAGCAACAATTTTCTGATGATGCAAGAGATATTTGTTGGTAGTTTAGAGGAAACACTCCGCTTAAGTTAAAACTGAGAAAGCTGCGCTCGCGGGTCAACTGGCAATGTCGCCATGGATTTTCTCTACGGTAAGTCAATCCAGCTCGCACTGTTGACCACACACCAAAGTGTCATATACTGTACAGCTAAGCTACGGGGCAGGGTCTCGTAGATGCATATGAAGCCAAAGCTGGAATGCTAATGAAGCGATCGCTTTAAATTATGAGCTTGCTGCATTGCCTTCATGAAATCAGGAAAATTGGACTTCAACCGCTCTCAAACATTTGGTGTCCGTGTTGCTTGGAAATTAAGTACAATTAACTTTCTAAAGCAGGACAAACACGTCCCGCGATATTTTCATAAGACGGTCACAAAATTAAAAAATACTGCAACAAGTGCACCTAAGCGTTGCCAATGCACAGATGCTTTTCATTCTGAAGAGGCAAATTCATGCAAGGCTTAGTTCTCGGTAATGGAAGATCCATAACTTAACAAATTCTGTTCTGCGATACAAACACTCAAAATGTTTCCTGGTAAGAGCACGGGGAAAAATGGCTTGTTCACTGAACAATGGCCTTTAAAACATTTAACGTTTACACCCCTACAAACCCTTTTTTTATATTTTTTTATTTTATTTTAATATAAAAGTCTGCATTGAAAGCAATGCTATACCCGACAACGAATTAACTTGAAATAACATTTGAACCTAAATTGAAAACTTGGCTGCAAATTTAGAAACGATATGTCAACTGGATCAGCTGTAGGCCTACAGCACGCACTGCACTACTAAATTGTTGAACCAGCACACTACGGTAGATCGAAACACGCCAAACACGCCACAAGACTATTGTTCGATATCTTCATCACAACGCAGGTTTGTTGTCTGTGGCTGATCACAGCACCCTTGTCACGTTTCAACAGAACAGAGAGCTAAAAGTGCGTCCGTGACGTTTCTTCCGGCTTCGCAAACCACGTAAGTTGAGCGAATTGCATTCTTGGCTTCACGTTCAGGCTCTGTGCGCCATGCTTTCGGTTCGTACACACACGCACACCGTGGTACGAACTATCAGTTAAAATGTTGGTGTTGGATAACGGTTTCAACCGCATTTTTGGTGTACACGCACGAACACAACTCTTAAGATGTGAACTACACAGCTGGGAGTAAATATCTGGTGGATGTAGCTGAGCCACAGATAAACCCGTGAGATGCCGCTAGCTTTGTACTTGTTCTGATGCTTGGGTGCAAATGCAAGTTAACCGCAGTTTGTGGTACTCAGTTGTTGCTACTCCAACCACCAGAGTGAACATCTCTTAAAGCTCTTCCTAGGCAACACGTTCAGTGCATTCGCATTATGTGACAATCATTGAAGATTAATCTGACATACATCGCTGCTTTCAGCTCGTTGCATGCAGAAACAAATCGTTTCGGTTTGCCAGCAGGTTCGAATCTAAGACTTTCTGCGGGATCTTCGTCGACTTGTACCTGGGTATACCAACTGCGAACAAGTGACGGCACTGCTAACAATTTACGGACACTTGACAACTGTTTTAGTAAACGTAGCGTTTGGCAATTTGCTCGCTGCACATGTTACCGCCCATCTCTGGCCCGGAAACTTTGTACCGCAATCGCTAACGCAGATGCATTCGTGTAGGTGCCACTCCTATTCATCAACGCCTGTCATTCTTGGCTCATCCAGTCAACTAACATCCGTCGCACAATGCGGCAACGCCCTGCCATAGATACGCAGCACAACAGTGGCTCGGCTACTGCGCGCCAAGTCAAACAGAGATGCAAACATTATTTAGGAACTGGTCGACCATCAATGCAGTCACTCGACCTTAGATTTTTGAGAATCCAGTAGCGCTCGCGGCAAGCGTTGCGATTGCGAATGCGTGGTTTAAATGCCCGCGAGTGACTTTTTAAATAATTTACGCAGCCGATGGACAGAACTTGCCTTTAAACAAATGTTGACGACATTAACCATAGATCAAGTAGAGATTTGGACTGCATAACAGGAATTATAAAATGATTACAATCAAACTACAAGAGTTGCAGGAGTTGAACGCATTGATGGACAAGCTTACTTCGTACATGCGACCTTACACTCGTAGTGCATTATTGAGTCAGAGCATTTTTCCTTAGCTTTATTGGGATACTTTTTTATTTTTCGAGCAAAACTCACTAAAGAATATTAGCGAAAATATAACTGACGTTTTGCACAAATCTTTGCCTACTGCAGGGTTGGTGGGGTAATTTCCATCCATTGCCTTTCAGCATATGGATTTCTTTCGGTGTAGAAAGTCCGTTGCTTTTGGCTTCGAGGACCAGTTTCAGGAAACCTTCTAGGGCTATCGCTTTTGGTATTTCGGACTGCGATTTTCCTACCACTAGGTAAAGTTTTCTTTCTGTTTAATCTGCTAGCAAATGGTTTTGATCCCCAGGTAATTGTAAGTGGCATTTCACATTGTGGCACAACTTTCAAAAATCATCACTATTAGAAATCTGTCACCGTAAAGCAGTGGTTCTTAACCTTTCTACCCACTCGTACCCCCTGAGCTTTCGTTAAATTTTCTCGTACCCCTTGTCTGAAATCAAATAGTAATTGAT
>JGI24158J21664_10000984_pt1 | contig 29858 bp, 15 predicted proteins | sample Ectturendosymbi3_FD_21664 | JGI IMG/M metagenome (IMG submission 21664)
CACCTATCACGTCCTGCAACAGAAAAGACATTTGTTAAAAAATGGGTTTTTTATCGAACAAAATATNGGTACGCATCTTTTTGGGTCACCCTGTACTCATTCTTTGGCTCCCAACATGCTAAAAGCTTCAGNTGACTTTGAAATGAACCACTGAATAAATTGCCACTGGAGATGAAACATGTTTCATGAGTTTTTTGTGGTTTTCAGACACACAGTGACAGGTNCAGGTTTGGGGCAGAAACAGTGCGAGGTGGGGCATGTGCAGGTTNGGAGGGTGCATGGGGCAGGTGTGGGTACAGGTTAGAACTCAACAGGGTGAGAGCAAGCAAAATTTTTCAAACTCCTTCGNGATGGGTTTAAATTTTGCAGGGCGGGAGCGGAAAAAAATTTCAACCTGTGCAGGACTCTATCAGTTATGCATACTTTGAATTTTTCATATATATCAGGTTTTTTAAGGTGTTTTAGGGACCTGATTCGGGTCCCTAGAATTGAAAACTGGGTCCCTAGAATCAGCGAAAATTATCATCGGGTCTCTAGAATCAGAGAAATCAGGTCCATAGCAGGTACCTAACATTTTCCTTAAAAAAAAACCCTGTATATATACTTGGTTTTTTGAACATTAAACTTCAGTAATATCAACTTGCTGTATATAATAAGAGCTTTTTATATTGAGCTATTGTGTTTGACTGCATTGATTAAGGGCTAAGCAGTTTGTTGATGATAACTTTTCTTAACTCTGATGGGCAAAATTCTTATAAACAATACAATGGGCAAAACTTTTNNAAAGACTTCTTTTCTTCAATATGCACACNTCCATTAATCATGTGTTTGAAACATTTCTATTAAACCAAGGTGCTGATTTAGTATAAATATACCTTTAGACATATCTACATTGCTTTGCATGTATGTATGCATATACTGCTTTACAGGGGTCTGGCATGGTTAAAGCTGGATTTGCTGGAGATCAAGTACCCAAAAGTTATTTCTCAAACTAGTAAGTTCCAATAACTCATTAAAGCAGTTTAAATTAAAAAGTAATTAAAAGCTGTAATTCTGCTTTGTTTTTGATATATCTATTTGATGAAGAAGACTAACATAGTGAAAAAGTCTGCTATGCAAGGTTGTTTATATTTATGTGATGGATATCTTTTTCAACCAAAATGAAAATAAAAAACTTTGAAGGTAGGTTCTGCAGTCAGTGACATTGTTCACAACAGTTTTTTGCTAGTTGCTATCTCCCCAAGTTGTTTTTTTCAATGCAATTAACTGCATAAGAAGCACTTGTAGGATTTATTTTAAAAAGTGCTGGTACTTCTGTTTCCATTTTGCAACAAACATAAATTATAAAGTTTATGTTGTGCAAATTTTAAATTGTGCTCCATCTCCAGACAAGTTTTGATTTTTGTGGTCTCATTAGTGAAGCACACATTTCTATGCATGCTACTCTTCATCCTAAAGTGGAACAGCACTTGTGCTATCATTTTGCTAGAACAGTTCGTGAATATATATGTATGGTAGTAAAAGGAAGTGCAGTTATTATTTTCCAACTAGTATAAGATTCAATGATGTTTACTAACCCTGAAGAGCTGATAGGGTTTTATCATCTGTCAAAAGTTATGACTAATCTTTAAATTAGCTGCATCACATGTTTTTTTCTTTGCCAATCACCCCCCAGAAATGAGCAACATCGAAGTGATTTAATACCATAAAGTAGGCAGAAAAAGCATGTACAGGTACCAAAATGTAACGATCATTTTTCTTAATGCAAAACTCCCCTCCATAGTTAGAATTTTCTGGAAAATGCCCTTATGTAGTTACGTCTTTTTAAAAACATTTTCTCGAAATTGGTGGCATCATCAAAAGAATGAAATCATTTTCCCATGCTGCATGTTGCATGCAGCTGACTGTTATGTATATACTTAAAAAATGAAATGTTTTATATTTAAGTTTAGTAGTTACTACTGAAGTCAGCACAAAATCAAATATAATTTTGTTTTGATGTATGATAAATTCACTTGTTGCAGTACAAAAAGGGCAATTCATATATTGAAGCAAAAAATGTTAGGCAACAAAAAGTAATTTTTACCACTCTGACATGGTACCTTTGTATTTATGCAGATGTTGTCCAAACAAGGTATTATCAAGTGATGTTTTCTAGGTACCATTTGACTACAAACGCTAGTGGTACTTGATTTAATTATGGTAGGTTTCATTTGTACAAGCAAGGTAATTTTGTGGTGAAATTGCCACCATATTTTAAACTTTTGTTTTAGCTAACAAACTTATCACAACAATAATGGTCCTCTTGGAACTTTTTTGTATACTTTTGCAATGTTTTTTGTGCAGGATGTTCTGCAGCATGTTGTGAAGAAAATAATTACCTCCCATTAAGGACTTGGATGGGTTGTGGGTTTTTGTGACCAATTTCTACCATCTAGTGCAGTTTTACATGTAGTGTTATGGCCAAATTGGTTGTAACCAGAATTGTGGTGGTGAACTGGTTGGTTAGGTTAGCCTTTAAAAACTGAAAAACACCCAAAAATGCTTTGCTTCACATGTTTTATTGTTTTTCATGTGCATGAAATATTGTGCCATTTTAAAATTTGCCTAGCTTTAGAGAAATTTCACATTCCACGACTCATGTTGATATTCAGTGAAATCCTTTCAGATGTGTGGAGAATTTTTTTGAGCAGAGAAGTTGCCCAACCAGTGCACTCACAGCATGAGTGCACTCCAAACATCTAGTTCATCGAAAATGGAGTGGTGTACTTTCAAATGCCTCTTGCTGCGTTGTTATGCATGCCATGCTCAAAGGATAGTTGGCATTTGCTTACAGCACTTACCACCTAGTTTATCAATGAAAGTGTTGCAGCAAGTGTGCTTCCTGACTTAGCTTTGTTATTAGCATTGGGCGTCCAAAGCATGTTCGAGTTATGGCAGGAGCTCTTGAGGGAGATATTTTCATTGGACCAAAGGCTCAAGAGCACAGAGGCCTTCTAAACATACGGTACCCGATGGAGGTAAGTTTGAATTTTCCATGAAAAGTGGCCTTCGACTACCTTTGCTTAAACAGTGGAATGCCACAAATCGTCCAACACCACTGAGTCGGCATCGTGGTTTTAACTTGTTGGCAGTAGAAGAATGCATGGAGAAGTTTATACAATAAGCAGTGGCAGCACTGAGTTAATATGGCACCTTGTTTTTTATTTAAATCTGAATGCTGATAACATTTCTGAAAAGAAAACCTTCCTTTGAAACTAGACTGTTGGTAAGTATTGAATTTTTAAAATATTGTGGACTTCTGAAGATTTTGAGTTTGCAAGACGCAAGTGTTTGAGTTGTGTAAGACGTACACCACCCTTCAATGATTCCGTTCGACCGTGGCAATAAGTGTGGCGTAATGCTACGTGTTACACTCGACCTTGACAAAGCTTTTGCCATCAAATGCTGCATTTGAAGGTGAAGGGCAGCAGAAGCTGTTTTCTTTAAAGTGATCAACTTATTTTTTTCCTTTGTTAGGTTAGATGAAGTGAAAATATTAGTTTGCGAATGATAAAATCGCCAATTTTTCAGACGTTGCTTTGCAGTATGAATATCAAGTTGCTCGCAAAGGTAATTGTTTCGAATTCGAACACATCATTGTTAAAATAGGTTAGTGTGGAACCAGTATTGTAGTTGTGTTTTGTTTGGTGCGTTGAATTAAAACCGTTAACCTTGATTGTTTAAACGTTTTGCGATAGCGATGTTTTTAATTGACGGAGTAAGCAACTTTAGCAATAAACAATTCAACGTTTCTGTTTGAGAAAATAAATTCGATGCGCCAAATAAACTAGAAAAAAATGCAGTGTCTTCTTCGCGCAGCACGGTATAGTCACTGATTGGAATGACATGGAACGGATCTGGCAATATGTTTATTCGAAAAGTGAGTTGCAAACATTTCCTGAAGAACATCCCGTATTACTGACTGAAGCTCCTCTTAATCCTCGGAGGAACAGAGAGAGAGCTGCCGAAATATTTTTCGAAACCTTCAACGTCCCTGCGTTCTTCGTATCCATCCAAGCTGTTCTGTCATTGTAAGTTCCACTGAGCACTTTTAGCTATTTTCCTTGGACAATGTCGCCTTTCTTGCTGTTTAACTTGGCTTGGTGTGAAGATAAATGTTATCAAATCTATGATCTCGTAACATACATGCAGAAATTGCAGCTGTCGAGGCTGTTCAGAACCCAAAATACGGCCTGGCAGCAGCGTGAAACTCATTGAAACGCTGAACTTAATGGAGATATTGTTGGCTTGGAAGACATATTTGTTTGTTTCATTAAGTTTCGTTTGTACTCGGTTTTTGTACTCCTTTCGGAGAGTCACGAGTGGTCTGCAATTGATGGAACACTGCTTTTTTTGTTGTTAAGCCCAAAAAATAACGCGCTTTTCGTAAATTATTTGTAGTGGTCGTGTGAGCAAAATGCGGTTTGAACTTGGTTTGTTGGAACTTATTGCAGCCGTTGCCATATGATATCGTTTACAGTTTTCAGCGGTGAGGAAACAGTTTGGAAAGTAAAAAAGGCTCTCAGAATAAAACACCGTTGATGTTACCTCATTTCGAAACGACGTCCAAAGTGTATGAATCATTAGTCCACTGTATTATCAAAAAAGTTAAGGAAACCTCGCATCAGGTGTATTTTACGTGAACAACTACTCATTGCAAGTGTGTGAGTAACGCAATACAGTATCGATGAAGTTGTTTCATGACTGAGGCAGATCAATCTAAAAATTGAATTTTTTTGTAAGACTCCTTCGCGACAAAGTAAAAACAATAAGCCACATTTTCGATTCATTTCTTTGGTGTGATTTAGTCTTTGCCAAGTTATGTCGTTGTTGGTCACTTTTATAAAATTTTGACGTAATGGTGCATCACAAAATCGATTTAATTTTTGGCATTGAATCCACAGTAATAAACCACATTTAGCTAATAGTTGTGATACTTCATATCTGGGTGCTTTCGCAGATAGTGGGTTCAAAACATCTCGCAATATCCCAATAAGCTGGTGTTTTTAACGAGTTTCGTTGGTCAGTCGAAGTCGATGTGTATTTGCTTTTTCGTTGTAACATTCAGTCTTGCGCAGCCAGCCTTGCTTCAATCTTGCAGCGTAACTCCGCAAGCTTAACCCCGAATGAACGTGTAACAAGATTTATGAAAGAACAAAAATATTAATCTGCGCACAAGCTTTTAGAAATATCCTCAACGCTTATCAAGCACCAACAACTGGCTACAGTTTTCTTTTTTAAAAAACTTCCTACTGACAAAATAATGGCAAAACACAATGGGACAAATTGCATTGGCAGTTTTTTCGTGACTTGTTCACAACGCCAAGACACCCAACATTTTAGCAGCGATGCACGGGGTGAACAACAACGCGCGAGCTTCGGGGAGCACATTGCAAGCTTTTTCCTTGCGATAATGTTATATGTGTGCGAAAAACGAACGGTCAGTGTCTTCCTGCAACGTTCAAAAACTTTTTGCAAGCACTGCGCGGCACTCCGTGCGTTAAAAGCACACCGTACTCTGCTAAACAGAGCGAGCCTTGTTTTCCTCAGATATGCTGCGGGNAAAACNACCGGTGTCGTACTTGATGCCGGGGACGGCGTGACTCACGCCGTGCCAATATACGAAGGCTTCTCGCTGCCTCATTCCATTATCAGAACGGACGTCGCTGGCAGAGATGTAACAAAGTAAGTGCAACGGAAAAAAACAGCGATGGAATGTTCTGTCTTGCTCTGGCGCAACCGCGGGCTGAATAAGAGCAGCGTTAATGGAGTCATGAGGTGCCGTTTAAGCAAATTCAGTGAATGATAACAGCGGGTCCAANAAATTTTTGTTGTANGTGAAGTGGGGTAGTTTTTTACGAATTGCGCGATGACACTTTGTGCTAGCGCTGNGTTACTGATCGTGACAGTAAGTTTGTGTTCCTTGCATTTATCGTGGCGACACCANTGGACTGTGGCAGCTCGGTTTCGAAGCGACGACGTAGTTGTTTGGGTCATGTTCATTCTATGCTGATGTGATNCTGTTCAGCGGTTAAACGTGTGTGGCCCATGCTTTCTCAATGGAAAAATCTTGCAGACTGTTGGATTGTTTATTTACCGCACACGTTGTTGTCACGCACTTATGCTGCAGATATTTGCAACTGCTCTTGAGAAAAGAAGGTTTTAATTTTAAAACTTCGGCGGAGAGAGAAATCGTCAAGACGATAAAAGAGGTATGTATGCTTGTGATGTTCTTCCAGTGAGGGGGCACTGTAGTGCACTTGATTGGAGATACTAGCACTGTGCCTATTCCATGGCACGCGGTTCTTCCTGGGCCTCGAATTAATGCTTTTAGCGATAAGTTCAATTGAGTTAGCTAATCCTGACAACGCGTTATTGTCCTTTGACGGAATAATAGACTATTTCGCTGATGCTCATAAGTGATGTTTCGTTACAAACTTGCGCTTGATCAACCTCTTGCGTGATGCCGCGTGTGGGCGCTGATATTTTCATAGTTTTCCACTTCGCCAACCACGCAAGGTGAAATCATGCGCTTTGGCGCCTCATGTGGACATGGTGATGCAGCGTTGCCAGTGGAAGCTGTGGTGCGAGTTCCTGTAAGTTGTTTGACGCAAAACGATTGCGGGCGACGTGAAAATTTGCGAAAAAACGTGAAAATTTGCGAAAAAAAAAAATTGGTTAAAGTACGACAGCACTCGATTTTGAAAGATCTTAAACTCAACATAACTTTTTCGGGCATACGCCCTCCAAGTGATTATTGCTATTGGGGATGAACCGCAGTTATGAAAAATCCTCAGCCCCTCACCCATGTGACCTTTTCTTCCCTGACGTCTGGCGATGTTCCTGGCAGGACAATAAACAGGCTCTCGTTTACAGAAAGCATGCTACTTGTCGCAAAATGCTTTGAAAGAAGAAAATCTGGAGAACGAGAAAAAGTTGTATCCGTTGCCCGACGGTAGCGCAATTGAGGTGAGCTGTCTTGGTCTAGTCCCGGTCGAATCGACATAGTGCATTCGTAAAAAGTCACATTTCGGACGATTTTCCGCGTTTTGGATATTTTTATCTGCCTTGTTAGACTGTTTCCAATGAAATTTCAGTACGACGGTACTGGTACGCAAAATTAGTATCTACTATCAAGCATGTTTCCTTGCACGACCCCCTGTGCATTTTTCCCCATGTGATCTAAACCGCAATCACTCGACCGAAACAATTCCTTTCGTAACGGCCGGGTTCGTCGGTTTGGGACGTCTTAACTTTTTGTCGTTACGGTAATTACACCGTTGATTTCAGGCCACTTTTAACGTGGGCTGCAAGGTCGCTCTAGTGGTTAGTTTTTGCGCTTCAGCAGAACATGCCTTTAACCTTAAACTCACGATAACATCCATTTTTGCTCAGATTGGTCCAGCTAAGTTCCGAGCACCCGAAGTTCTCTTCCAGCCGGACCTGATAGGCGAGGAATGTCAGGGAATACATGAAGTTCTATCGAATAGTATTCAAAAATGCGACATGGATTTGAGGAGAACACTATATCAAAACATCGTTTTAGCCGGAGGCTCAACTTTACTGAAAGGTTAAACATTTTACATCTTTGCATTTCGACCAATTCTTGTTTGTTCGTTTTTTTGTGGAGGGTGTATTTTTAGAATTATGTCATGTTTATTGAAAAGTGTTCCAGCTATTAGACTTTCTACCAGGCGAAGAATCAACAGCATACATGGTCCAATAGAAACAATTCAAGTTTTAGGAATGGAGTGGCGCAGTGGTTAATGAATGGTACAATGGGATGAGCGCGCGCCACTAAACCTAGGAGACTTGGTTCGATTCCCCGTCGAGAGAGTTCAAAACGGCACTTGTCCAGCCTCGTGCTCGTCAAGAAAGTTCATGCGCGGTGCTGCCATTGACTCGCCAGCAGTGCAGCATTCACTATGTAAGTAGCCACGTGATTCTCGGCGCGGGCGTGTAGAGATGGGCGCCGCAGACCACTTGGGACCCTCCGAAGGGAATGTACAGCGAGCACAAGAAAACTAAACCTCACGTTTATAAATGACTGGTAAAGAAACCTTGATTAGCAAGGAAAAGCTTATTTGAATAACCACGTTAGTGCTGTTACTGTCGCATTAACCTTTTTTCACGGCGTAACTGTTGTTTCAGGTTTCGGTGACCGCTTATTAAGTGAAGTCAAGCGATTAGCTCCGAAAGATGTCAAAATAAAGATCCTTGCGACTCAAGAACGTCTTTACTCGACGTGGATCGGGTAAGTGACGCTTGTAACTCGCTGACAATCGACGCGGATAAAGAGTATCGGACGGTTGACAACGCCCTCTTTGTTTGCTTTCTGGTTGTTTTAATCAACAAAGCACTCGGGGACAATTCCTGGCCTCTACACGTGGCCTAGAGCAGTGCTTTTCAACCTTTTTCCTGCGGCGGAACCTTCCGCTTATGTTTGCGTTGCTCATGGAACCCTACGCAATGATCCAAGTGTATATTTTGCTACAACCGCATAGAACTGTGGTTGCAAATTTCGTCCCAGGTAAATTCGATCTGTTTCGACTGCAACCACTCGCGGAAGCCCGGTTGAAAAACACGGGCCTAGAGTCAATAAGCTTTTATTACGTAGTACTGGCAAGTCATTAAAAGCACCAAGTTTGATGTAAGCTTTCGAGGGATCAGCCGAATGAGCCCTGCTTTCATCTTTTTGCGATGATTCAGACTTGAACATGTCTGTTAAGTAACTGGTCTCCGCACAGGTTAAGAGTTTAAGCCAATCAGCAAATTTTTCAGTCAGCAAAGAAAACGTTGATTCAAACTCTTCACCTGTGTGGCGACTAGTTACTTTAAGTGAGATAAATATCCCTGAAATTGTAACGGAACATGGAAGTAATATAATCAGCAGGTAGGTATAAGCGATAATAATTTCATGATTATTGCTTTTATCCACTGGAGGATGTGGTACCCCTGTTATAGGTTGATTGGTTCGTATCGCTACTGCTGGGGGGGCGTGGCTTTTCGACTTTTTACAGTGCCCAAAGAAAAAGGCATGTCTGCTGTGATTAGGGCGTGGTCGGCCGGGACTGGGTGTGGATGGGTTTTAGAAGACCCTTTGCATTCTCTACCCCAGGTAAAAAAGGTCATACTTGTACGTGGTTATTAATCTTAACACGCAACGATTGACTCTCGCTACCTTTGCTCGGAGATACTTGTCATCGCGTTTCATTCATCGCTGATAACATTCATTGACAGAGGTTCGATCCTCGCCTCACTCGACACGTTCAAGAAGATGTGGGTGAGCAAACGGGAATATGAAGAAGACCGGCACCGGGCAGTGAACCGCAAGATGCTGTGAAAGTTACAGCACGACCTGCTGCGAATCGCGTTCCAGCTGAGATTTTACGGTCGCCCCAGCGCTCGTCCGATCGCCGAGGCCGGAAGTGACGTCAGAATACGTTTGTTTTTTGTTTTGCAAAGTGCCGCTCGGTGCCTGCAGTAAGCAATTGATCGGTCGCAGGTTCAAGTCGCCCGCGGTCCTTCGCCCAGACCGCTGTGCGCGAATCGCGCTATCGTGACGTTCCTAACGTAGATTTTTGTTCGTTGGTACTGATAGTGTGCATTCTTGTTCTCGCCAGTGTTTGACGAAATGCGCGCCCGAAAGCATGACGTCACCAGGAAGCATGACAACACTAAAAAGCTACTGAAGTTTTCGTGAAATTTTAGCGAAATATTTGCGTGGTTTTGGCAAAGACTTCCCCGTTTTTGTGGAACTTGTGCGTCGACCGTAACAACGAACCTTACTCGATGGTTTCGCCTCAGATCGTTCTAAGCGTCCTTCAGCTTGTTGAACACTTCTACCGCACAGGTTACTTGCTCGTGTTTTCCAAACACGAAAGTTCACGAGGAACTTAATCGAACAGCGCGACTCCGAGCACCAAACATCACTTTGCATTTCCCGTTCGTCGCATTTTTTTGCTTTTGCTCGAGTGTTGTGCGTCTCGTGTTGCTTTATGTAGGAAATCAGATCGCTTGTTTAAAATAGCGTGTTCGCCACGGACGCGGGCTGCTGCCAGGGTCATTGTTCTGCGCTGATCATCAACATGCTACTCACGTCGCTGAACAAAGCTGCTCCCGGGTCGATCCTGAGTTTACACGAAGTGAAATCTCTGAAGGAGCAAATCATTATCAGATGAGATAGACCTCGGCCTGCGGATATCCGGCATGCTCGGTATCATCAAGCTGCATTGAACAACGTTTGTGCGCAAAACGACTTAACTACAACCGCTGCTTTTGCTCCTACATTACGTATTTTCGGCAGAGCTTTTTTTTCTATATCTATTATTACGTTTGTGTTTCCGTAACTTGCGTACTGTTCGTGTGAATGACGGCCGTTCCAGTAGCGCCTTTCAAACTGAAATCCTGTTTTCCAATTACTAAAACTAATCCCTGATTTAAATTTGAAACTAGTCGCGTCCATTCCTTGGTACAGTATTTGCGCAAGTTGGCGTCAAGATAATGTTGGACTTGCTAATCTACCTTATAGTGTGACATGGATGTCGTAGCGAATAAACGAATTGTCGTGAGCATGCGACCGTATCGTTGCGCGGCTTGTTTCCTTCTTACAAAGGGATAGTACTGTGGAGGTTGATAGTTGATCTAGAAGCAGATGTCACTGGAAGCAAGTTGCAGCAGAAGCGTCCATGGTAAATGCTGAATTTAAGTGTACGGCCACTCGTGGCAAAGACTTGACAAGCCAGCAATTAACAAACCCTGTTTCAGGCCTTGTCTTCTGCCAGGCGTTCACACGTAAATATGACATCAGTGTCCGTCAAAGCTGTTTGTGGAAAGATTTCCGAACGGTGGCAGTAATGAGCTAGCGTTGCGTTGCACGACAGCAAGTGAACAATTGCAAGTGTGGTAACAGGGTGTCGGAGGTTTTTGGGTGGAGTCGGAGTCGGATTTTTTTATCCGACTCCCGAAGTCCAGTCGGATCATTTTTTTGCATCACACTCCTCAGTTGGGAATTCCTGTTGAAATGGTACAATTTCTTACGAAACTTTTGTTGAAACAGAATTCTTGTGTACCACGATTTCCATTCAGTTTTAGGTGCTACAAAATTATTGTCAGCCAAACATCATTCACCTTATGTAGAGGAGTCGGAAATTTTGGAAAGGTTGGAGTGGGACATTTTACCTCCGACTCCGCAACCCTGTGTGGTAATTTATTATTTTTACCACTTTATGGAAAAGTTAACCTAGAACAGTAGTTTTTACTGGTTATTTTGACGCAAAGTAGAAAATAATGTTAAACTTGATGGTGACTGGAGTAGCGTTTCCTGTGCTGGGTGGGCCAAGACTGCAGGAATTTGAAAAGCTTTTTCGAACGCGACTTGTATAATTCGGCTGCTATTCCGGAACCTCTGGCCCGTGCCAGGTGTTAACAGATGAGCCACAGATCCTGTGCTTTGTTTCAAGGTAACAACAAGAAATCGTGTCACAGAAAATGACGCGCTTGATGTGAGACACTCCTGGACGATTCGAATCTATAATCTCCATACGGATTATTTCTACCTCGGACAAAGTCAATAGACATAAAGCAGTCGTTAAAAATTCTGCTCTTTGGTTGACTTCGACTTGAGGTTTGCTGCGCCGATAAATTGGTTAGAAGGTTTAACAGCGTAGCAAATAGCTTTTCAGTACTCTGCTGAGCGCTTACCGATACGTGAACGATTAGGCTGCAACAACTGTCCAGCTAACCGCTGAAGTCGGTCGCTGTCTACTGTGAAATTTCTTTAATGCTCGTTACCTAGGAGAAAAGTGTACACTGCGCGAGCGTGTTGCAGATCCGGCAGCTCGATTTTAACCTTTACTATCATAAATGCAAACACGAACCCCAGGTCTTGTCAACATTTGTTCAGCGGTTGGCTTAACCTTCCAGATAAGTGGATGAATGGTCACTGGTTGCCGTTTCAGTGCAACGAAACTTAATGAAGTCATCCCACGAAGAGATAGCGTCCATTTATTTGTGCACCTGCATGTGACGTTATGGAGCGATGTTCTTTTAAATATCTTTACGATGAAACGCAATGATCCTTTAAATATGGATCGACAAAAGCTAAGCTGTGGAAGATATTCTCTCATCGGCAACGCCATGGCTTCATTTTGTATTTGATTACTTGTGTCTCCAGAATAATCCAGTAAGCTTGACTTAATTGAACTGGATTTGCAAGTCCGTAGTTCTGTGAATAACCTTCAAGGAAATACTTGAAAGATTTTTGCTGCAAGCCGCAGGCCGAAGGAATAGCATGTGTTGAGCCGTCAAAGCTTTCTAGTACCTTGTGCTACTTTTGGCAATTTTTGAAGCTACAGTTAATTAAAGCCGGTGTTAGTCATTTTAATTTAATCGCTGTAAAATCGATCTTGGTGAGTGCAATCTACTGCATGTATAGCATATTAGTTTTGAGACTACTAGCTGAGGCAGATGCATTTCTCTTAATTTTATTTCTATGCCTGAAAAAATGGACACACATAGCAATTTTAGACAGTTTGTACCATTTGTAATCATCCGTTCGCTGTTTAATCGTTTGTTTGAAAATCAAATGCAGGGCCTATGAAAGGGGGGTCCAGCAGGAACATTACTCCGGGGCCCGACAGCCACGGAGGGGTCCGAGACTGAAGGAACATTTGAGTGTTTGTTACCAACAAACTCGGAATAATGTAGCAAAACTAATCCCGGTGATAAAGCTGATTACACCTATAGGGGTTGGCAAAGTAGTGTGATGTGTTTTAATGTGAATTGCTGGCAGTGCATTTTCTTGATATGACGCATTTGTAATTATAGCAGTACTTATTTTTGTTGAACTTGACGGTTTGCCTACTTTGTCAAATTTAAGACATTCTTGATTACTGTCCCAGTTTGTCCACTGAACTGAATTTTCCTTTACGTCTTTCGTTTTCAAACATTTTCAAACTAAGGTTTATCAAAACTCTCTCCAATAAACCAAGACTTGCAAACTAAGAGATACATCAAGTGAAATTTGAATGGAATCATGCCAGTTCACAATAAAATCTAATCTAACAACATTAGCCGTCGAATGTTGCGCATATGTGTAAGATAACTAAGCAGTAAAAAATTATCAAGTGCAGGACGCAAGTGCTTATAGTGCACCGCGAAGGTGTGCTGTGCATTTTGCTGATTGTTAAAGTTGCGCCGCAAGCTGATACAGGCTCTAATCGAATGTGAGTTTAGGATTAACGGACATACAAAGAAATCTGAAGATTTCGAAACCATGCAGGAGAATTTAACCACTTGCAGTACTTCGACAGAATGCTTTAAAGCAGTGGTCGCCGGCCTGTGGTCCGTGTGGCTATTTATTGTGGCTCGCGGTCAAAAATAAAAGCAGTAGTGGGTTGACAAAATACTTCGTTCTGTCCCTTCATTCTTGTTGTAAAAAGTAAGAACATTCCAAGGATACAGTTATTCAAGTAGGTCGCAGCCTCATTTCACTAGCAGCTTTTTATTCAACCTCGATCGACTCCATTCATTTTGAGACGGCAGCATTTTTTTCTAATTTCTTCTTTGACAAGATTTTACTATGAACATTTAAAAGTCATGTTTACAATTGGTAATATTGTCACATTACTTGAATAGCGGTATGTTTTAGCATAACGTTTCATATGATCAATAAACGAGCACTTCTTGATGAAGTTTGATGCACATTAATTAGCCTCAATTTTTATTTCAAAATAATTTTGCAAGTTTTAGGGGCCCAAATAGGTGTTGTTCCGCCTAAAAAGATTTCCCTTGGAGGCCCTGCTCAAATGTTGTAGTTTAGATAAAGCTTACATCAGTTTAGATAAAGCATACACTTTTTTCATATAAGCCTATTGCGTGTCGTCAGACTAACGAAAGCGAAGTGCACAAAACACCATATCAAAATAGTATAAAGCACATTCTAACAAGTAGAAAACGATCCTTGAAAAAGACAGTCGTCAACATCGCAACCTATAGTATTTATTCTGCAAGTATATGTATTTACTTGCAGCAATAAGCGGGGAATCAGTTCTTGATTTACATCGGCAAACAAGAGGCAAAAACTTTATATTTGCAAATGTCACATAACAGAAGGCCAAAAATCTTCCGCGCGCAAGGAAAACAAGGAAGAACATTCACCACGTTTCGATGGGAAGGGCGTTTTCTTACTTCTTTGTGAAACTAAAATGTCCACGTTTAGAAGTCAGTTCTGCGATTTTCCAACAAAAAACAATCTCAAATATTTTTACTGCATGTAGCATTTCGTTATTTCAACTGAGAGTTCCTCGTTTTCTTTCCTGGGACAACACCACTGCTTTTGCAACAGGCGTGGTGTATATGCCAGGAAAAACAAGTAGAGCAGAGGTCACCAACGTTGTGCTCGCGGGCACCAGGTCGCCCTCAAGGACCATGTAGGTCGCCCGCGGGTTTGTTCTAAAAATAACATAGCATGAACAATGTCTTCACTTTAACGAATATCAATACTAAAATAATTGAAAGTGAATTGAGCAAGCCATTTATTTCAGCAGTGTGTATCGAACTAGTAGCCCTTCGTATTAATCGGTACATAAGAAGCAGCTCGCAGTTTCAAAAAGGTTGGTGACCTCTAAAGCAGAGTTACGAAGTGTCGTAGTTGAGTACAAATACGATACGAATAGGGATATTGTAGCGACGAAGTGGAAAGGTTAGCGACAAGCCGTGAATGAGAAGAGCATCTTCATGAAATATGCATTTTACGTTCCGTAGTAAAACGTGCATACACATAGCCTTATAAGTCCCTTCTGTGCATTTCTTGTACGCTCCAAGTCCTCTTCGTGTGAAATCCAACCAGGTTTTGACGCAGCGGCCGACCCAGGCTTGGCCTTTAGGGCGGGCAGGAAGCAATAAAACTAATGTTCAAATTTTCATGTTTTTAACACTGTTTTATGGTTACAAGTGCACCGAAACATTTTAAATCCTTTAAAATTTCGCTAACGTGACTACTGTACTAACTAATTCACCAGACTGAACCATTTCAGCATTCAGACATTTAGCTACAGAGCACTTGATATGACCTGCTTTGTGGTCACAACTTTGAAGTATAGTGCTCACGCGATCTGTTTTTTGTGGTGACCGCTCAGTATCACACTGCCGAGTGCTCTGATGGCAAACACAACACCACGAGAGCTTTAACACAGAACAACGCTGTCGTGTCACTCTTCACTGCGATAAAAAGCTTAACATGCACTAACTGCGCTAAAGTCAAAAATGTTACCTTGAAAACAAACTAGAAACATTTCAAGTTTCTAAACCCTTTATGTTGACCTCAGCAATTTGCTAGTCTCAAAAGTCTAGGGACCGGGATGATGCCATTCGTTTTCAAGCGCAATTATTGTAATTTTTCAAAAAAACGTCCAAACAAACTCAAAATTACGCTTAAATAGGCATGGCATAATCCCGGTAATTACAGAAAAGGTATTAGTTGCTCTCTACGACATTTTAGTCGATCTGTTTGTTGCATGGTTCCCGTGTTTGACTTCTTATTTCACGAAAACGTGCAAAATACATATTATATTTTCGCCACTTCAGCAAATTGAAATCGTTTTCAGCTTTACTGCAGGTTAAATAACTTTCCCTTTTGCGCGAAGTATTATAAGGCTATTTTGTTTAGTTTGTGGTTTTTCAGATTCACTAACAATTTCGCGGTTTTTAAAACTATTTATTCGCAGAAAGTGATCTTATACTACCGCTTTGGGAATTTTTCAGATTTTAAATCTTTGATGACAAATAGCAGTATGACGCACGCATTTGCAAAATAACGTTTAAGTTTTTATTTCCGTTGACAATAAGCAATGCATGGCATGTCTAAGTGTGGGAAGGTTTTCAGTACATGATTCTTAATGATACTCCTCATTTACAGCTATTGTACATATTTGCTAGGTTCTTCGGAATGCATTAAATGCAAATTGTTTAACAACGAACATGTTGAAGCGCGCTAATGAAACTACGAAAGTCGTAAGCTGCGAGATTTCGTTTCGAGGTGTAAACCTCTAAGCCGGGTAGAAACCAGTACATCAATTAGCTCTGAACAACTTACTTGCTGTTCAAAATCGATCGCAGAACAAAATACCTCGTTGGTTAAATATTAGCTGCTGTTGCAAGTCTGGTATAGTAACTTGCTATAGGTGCGGGATTGTCTTGGTATAAGCGTAGAGATCTGTGAACTGTGGTTTAAAGAGTAGCATACTTCACGACAGGTTGATGATCGATGTACACTTGAACACAATTGTTGTGCGTGACGGGCTAAGGCCGTCATGTATTGTTGAAAGATCCGAAGGGTTTACTTACGGCTGGTGAGAGCAGCAACGTGAAACGAAGCACCTGCAGAGCAGAAACCAACAATTAGCAAGGTTCATCTTTGACTGGTGCAGTTTTAGGTCAAGGCTTCTGCCTCAAGGGCAACAATTTGTCTTTGCAGTGGTAACAAAAATACGGCCCGAAAGTCATATCAACGTCAGATGATTACATTGTGTTCTTAAAGCAAGTTTGAGTGGAACGAACATATCAAATGCATTGAATGAATCTGCCGATAAGCAAGTTTGCTGAAACTGGATATTCAATCAAGTCCGTTCATTTTGCGGTGATAGTTGTTTTCGTGTACATTTTCTAACATTGGTGTTGGCTAAATAGCTTTACGAGGTTTCAGAAACACAAATTTTAAGTAGCTTTTTTCATTTTGATTATCGTATTTTTTTTATCTGTAACGGTAAGAAAGTTTAAAGTTGAGGTTTTGTGAAATCATTTGGACGCATTAATAGCCACACTTTTTCGTGCAGTTACCGAATTAAAACTAGATGAACCCAAAGTTATCAATTAATAGTGGTTCCAAATCAAATAAGAAGAAATTTTTTTGTGAGAAACTGCATTCTCAAGTTCACCAAAATGGAATTTGTTTAAAGCAATGTGTTCCGTTTAGAATAGATGCGATCAACTAAAACGACGTTCGTAGAGCGCGGTTACTTAATACTGCATCTATCGAAAGGAATCCTTTCACGCAGCAAAGAGCCACACGCTATACGACATTTACAGAATATATTTTTCGCATGCTGAATCCTGATCTTCAGTTCTTTTGCAAATAAAATATCATTTTTAGAGTGGTCCGGTTTAACACCAGAGCAACTTGAAAACATGTTTATGACCAATAAAATTATGATCGCTTTATTTGTCATTGGTCATCTGCAANCATTCGCATGAGCCTCTTGGTTGGATGCAGTAATCCTTCGAGGCCTGCTCCTGTTAAACTTGTTGCCAGTTGTCAGCTCTGATGCTCGAACTATTAATTTAATAAACGTCAATAAACACGCTTTGAAAGCATTCATTTCAGATTTCTTTCAGTTGAAAGTGTTGATAAACAGTTACTCTGAAGTGGTGTTTAATTAGCAGTTATTTTGAAAAGTTCTCTAAAAAAGTGCGCTTAAGCAAGTAGTCGCTTAAAACGCGTGGGCCTGGAATAAACAAGTTTATGACTCTGCACATGGGCGTCGGAAGAATTTCTTTCCACGGGGTCACTAGGGTTTTTTCCAAAATTTTCCTAGGGGTCCAAGTCCCTCCTGCGCCCCCTTCCAACGCCTATGACCCTGCAATAAATAGTCTAAAATGAACAAGTTTCAGAACGGAACGTATGAATTGAACTAGCTTGAAATATCAGCAAGGTTGCTTTTATCAACATTTTAATGTAAAGAAAATGTTTTTCAAAGGACCGTAAAGGTTCTTATTAGCTTGCAATTTTCAACGTACTCTAAACAAACAGAATTTCTAATAATTAGAAACTTATTGTTTGTTTAAAGCTGTCAACACCATCGTTAAATCTCCTTTTTCTCCAAACTTAGCACATGTAAATTTATCTTGCGATTAATTTTTGTTTCACACCTTCCGCGAAACTTACAAAGATCTTGTTTTATCCACTGTGTGGCCTGTGGTGCCCTGATAAAAAAGAAGTGGGAAATTGCGTCGTTGGTAAACAAAAACAAAACCTCAACCGCCAGCGTTTTCTGTCCAAAAAGTCAGGAGACCCTGTTGGGGCTGTCTACAAATTATGCTTCATTATTTTCCTCAAATTTATCTTCTCCCCATTTGTCATGAAATTTCATAGTTTTGTGAAATCCCTATGAATATAAGGTCACAAGTCGTTCTCCCTACCCCTGAAAACTTTGAAACGCTCTGTCTGATTTCATATGTCTTAAGCTCATTTTGCGTTTGAGAGATTAACTTATGATTCCAACCCAAACTACATAGCTTGATCTGGAGGTGAGTGCTTGAATTTAGTATGCAGTTATTTGCCTCTTTTTCCAAGTATTCTGGCTGCCTTCAAAACACTCAATTTTGGCATTTTAAGTTTCTCGTCTGCAGTAGGTTAAGTTGTGCGTTGCAATGCAAAAGCTAAAAACAAACAATCAATACCCAATCGATACAAAAGGTGGAGTAAACCTACAAACATCATTTATCAGGAAAGCTGCAGGATTTGGACAAGTCATGAAAGGACAGTTGCTGGCTTTATCCTTGTTTGTTTTCGATCTGCCGCGAATTACGATTAAGATACGTGACACAGTCAAACATAAAATACATACTGAAAAGATTCTGAACATCGGCGCATCCCAAACAGTACTTATATAAGGTGACGCAAGCAGCACCACACTTGGCAACAGAGTGGTTTGAACACACCGACGTCTCATAAACTGCTGTGTCTGTGCCAGTGTCGTACTTGGTGGTAAGTGCCACTCCTCGGTTATTAGAGTCCTCAACAACTTTAAGCTTTTCAGGCTCTGGCGCAGCCACAGTGACTTACCTTGGCATGGTGTTGTTTACGATCGAACTCTTTTGTAAGAACTGTATAGGGGTTGCAAGGCACCTGTAAAGTTACAAGCAATTTTAGAAGTAGCCTACAGTAGAGTGCACGCTACACATTTGTGAGGAACACTTGGGCAGAATTTGACCAACTTTGACTTGGTTATTTCATTATATGACGTTTAAACGTTAAGAAACGTATGAAAACTTCTGCACAGATTGCTCTGAAATTTTCTGCAGCGAATGCAGGATGGTAGGGTTGGCAGTTTCTGGCAATGTTTTCAGCCGGATGCTGTGACTGTAATCGTTGGCATGTAATACTTTGATACCTAATCGCTTATGTCACAAACCTGAAAAATATTTCTCTTCATACACATATCAGAAGTAAGAGCGACGATGTCCACAGATGATAGAAAACCCGAATGGAAAGACGATGTTTTTGAACAAGTAAGTAACAGCTGGAAATAAATTATTTTTGGAACAGTTCTCAAAATTTGTGATTGTTCATGTCATGCAATTTGGCTATTTTAGACCGAGATACTTATTATAAACTCTATTGTCGAACAGATGTTTCTTGAAACTGTATAGATACTAACCTTATTTTCCATCACATTACGAAGCAAGACTTCAGTATTTAGCAAAGTTACGTCTAAAATGCATTTGAGCAGGGGTGGATATTAGAATTTAGGGGCCCGAAGCAAACTCTCAGAAAGGAGGCCCAAAACCTCGCCAATGCGAAAGGTAGATGTGGGACTAAGTGGATAAAAGAAAATTTCACATTGTAAATTGTTTGAAATCATTTGATTTTAAATTGCTGTTTGTCGACATATTAAAGTAGCTGAGGGGCCTCTTTGAAACATTTGTGCATAATCTTTCTTTATTTTGAAAAATATATGACTTGCTTCAGAGCTTTTTAAATGTGATTCTAGAGTGGTTCATAAACGTTTTAACAAAATAATGCAAAAACTAAGTGGGAAACTCTGTAAGGGGACTCCCACGGCATCTCTGAAAAAGGCAAGGCGCGAGGCGACCGCCTCGTTCGTCGTCCCTAATATCCACATCTGCATTTGAGTATGCGATGATTCATTGTTGCTTTCCAGTCAAGTAAAATCTTAAACATCCTTCAGAAAATTTTCATGATTTATATCAAGAGAGCTTTCGCATTGCTAGTATACTACAAGCATTTAAAATCTTTCAGTAGAACTTTTACGTTTTCTGTTACGATGCAAAAGTTTCAACATTCTGTCAGAAAAACAGCAGGGGTTCTCTAAATTTTGTTAGGCATGTTAGGAAACTAAGATTTTTTAAAAACTTTTCATTCAGGCGTTTTTCATTCTCAACCTTGAAAATATTTGCTGGTCAAATTAAATATTTACCATTTATTTAATTGTCTTCTACAGGAAGTGAGTGATCAAACATTGACGAACCATCAGTCACAAGCGGATAGCAACGACAAGAACAAAACTTCCAAACCTGCTCTTTCTCCAGTTAGGGCTCCTACGCATTTCCATCATCCAAGTAAAGTTTTATCCTATTTTTCTTAAAACCTTTCATTATTTTTTTCAGCCTGTGGTTTTGTTACACTACTCACGATTGTTGCAACAAAGCAAAACTGATTTAAGCTTTCGGTAGTTTTTTTTGGCTTAAGCATAATGATTTTAGCCGATTGGTTCTTCGAAAAAAATTAACAAATTGAGCGGCATCTTTTAGTACCGATGTAATGGAAATCAAAAGCAACATAAATCTTAAGTTGCTTTCACCGAATCTACTGTATTTCATAATGATTTCACTGAACTAAGTCGGATTCCTATAAAGCTTCATCATATTTTAGAGCATAAAACTGCTGGGCAGATTTGTATCAACTTCATAAAAACTACGAAAGCCTTAAAAACACAATTTATGGTTCATTTGGAAACGTTTCTGATTGTTCATAATCAATTTAAATCAGAAATTAGCAACGTTGAGGCAATGCAAGCCATTCAAACCAATAGACTTAGTTAAGTGAGATTAACTTCCAACGTCAGAATTCTCGATGAATCCATGTTTAAAGTTCTTTTTTGTGGCTCTCCCTGGTAGGAAACTGTAGTTGCAAGTTGCAACTAACAAAAAGAAACTTTACAGCATCGATTGTCATTACAAAGTATCTGCGGCTAATTGAGTGAGCATCAGAAGATTAAATAAAAAAATTTAACCACATAAATTTCTTATACCAAATTTTACGTAAAATTTATAACTTGGTACTTTTTAAGAGGATGCCGACTTCTTGGTTGCATCAAAATGAGAGTTTTATAAAGTAATTTTGCCACGAATGACAGCAGTAACCGTCAAACTGACGCGTTGCTGAGCATCTATGAATCAATAATAAGTATTTTCAAAAGGCGTTTCATTCCAGCATGCGTAACAACCAGTCTCAGTATTTAAAACACGCTCACTAATTGAACGCAGCCAGAGATTCCTCAAGTTACTCGCCACAAAAATGCACATAATAAATATTCTTTTACTTGCAGGATACATAACCGAAGTTAACGACAACTCTTCCACAACGGCAGCTCGCAGAGTTTCTCTCAACACACACCCAGGATCAGGGGTGGATAGATCGTCTTTGCTACAGTTTGATTCAAACAAACCTTATCCTGCACATAGACGTAGGTGCAATTAGGCGATTGCTTACCTTCACACTTCACTGGCGAAAGTCGCGGTTACATGCCGATCATCTCGAATAACACTCGCATTGCAATGTCGGTGTGCGATGTGTGCATTTCTTTATAGAATAAAACATTGGATTCTCTCGGCCTGTTGCCTTGTTGCGTCACATTCTGATGACTTGCAGACATCACCGTTAGACCGATGTCAAAGTTCTATTTCACTCAAACTCAAATTCCTGCAAGGTTCTCAAAGATTTTTAAAGATATTACAAATGTCTTACGCATGGTTCTATCTTCGCATTAAATCATTGCGCTAAATTCATCGTCAACGCGTGACAATCGTAGCAATGACAAATTCAGAACATAATCTCGTCCCTCCCACGGTTGTGGGTGTGTTAACAGTTATTCTGGATTGTGCCACTAAAGGATTTATGTTAATCGTGGTATTTCAACCTTCTAAAATCTAAAAGAAGCGGTGAGCCATGCGTTGTGTCACCAGTCATTTGCTTGCATGGCACTGATATCGAGAGCGGTTTATTGCAATTTGGTTTGCCCTTATTCCTCAAATACGGTGGTAATATATAGTGGCGGACCTAGCGGGGCTTTGGGGGTTCAAGCATCACCAACATGACTCGTGAGGAATTCCCAATGAGGCAGTATTTCAAAATCAAAAGAACTTGCAAGCTACCTCTCATGGCTTGGTCAATTCTTTTTGAACAAACATTTCTAAAATTGACGTTAACCTACTCAGCGACGCGAGAAGAGCATACATTTGAGGCAAATGGTTCCCTGCACCTGACGCGGAAGGAAACGCTCTCTCCGGCTCTAGAATCCCGTAAGTTGTTTGTACGAACCGATCACTTATGGCAAAAATGAGCTCTGCGCATGTAAGGAAAGCAGGATGAGACAATTTTGCCCTTACTTGGTCGGCCGTTTGCCCGACATTACACCGGATTGTCTGGTATTTCTGAACGTTTGTCCACCGATCTTCCGTACATTAATTCGTTCTACGTTTTCATACATCGCCACATATTATTGGTAGGATGAAGTTCATCCGCTGTTTTCGTATTCAGCAAGAAACAAGTAAACTTTAGAATGCAATGTTGCTTAGGGCTATGGCAGTGGTCCTCAACTTTGTTTTGTCCGCAGCACACTTAGCAGCCCAGTTTTTTCACGCGGCACACCAAGCCTAATGACTGAAACGTAATAAGACAAGCGTCCTCTTCAGAAGAGCCGCATGCGGTAGGTTAAATAATTTCGCGACAGACCTGGTACTGTCCCGCGGCACACCGGTTGGGAACCACTGAACCCAGGGGAACCATCGACACTATCAAAGTGTTTCTGTGTAACAATGCTGATTCATTTGCAGTGGTTCACCTGCTTGTTTTCTGGCAATCGGAAGCGCCTGTCACGCTGTGTTGCACGAGATTCACAAAGAAACGGCCGCTCTGGCTGCATCCTTTCACGGCATTGAAGTGTGTAGCTTTGCTGATCAGAATCAGAAGACTGTGGTGTGAAGTGAACCTCAGACATGATTCTAGTCCACGGCTGCTGTTTCATTATTGCTTTGTCAGGGTGGCACAGAGAATACTGAATGAAGAGCGAAATGCCATTTCAATCATTCGTAGTCGTAGAATATCTAGTGTAGAAAGCAACCAGCATGTAAAATGAACAGGTAACTCAAATAGTATTGGAAGACACAGCGGTACGATTTGATCAAGATCTATAAAAACTTTTGAGTTCACGGTGAATGCAGATGATTGCCTTAATTTTGAAAGATAGAGTGAGAGAATGCAGATTAGATTGGTTGGTGCGGATTTTCCAGATAAAATTTTTATACAGCTTCTGGATTCTCTTTGAATAAGAGCTGATGGTACCTACCTAGGAGGCGAAATATATATTCTGTAAGATTATGCCTTATTCTTTGCTGGGAAAAGATTCCTTTCGATAGACAGTGCTTATGTGTAACTTGATACTTTCGTGTTTCAAAAAAAATTTGTTTATTCGTTTGTTTTTCTATGTTGGTAACATTTAATGATGCCTTCATTACGCTATCGCTTTCGTATCACCAAGGTCGGCACCATAAAATATTTCAGGGACAATGTTCGAGAAGTGAGGGCCTGTTGCGATCGGAAAGCCCGAGCGGCAAGTGAGAAAAGCTTCACACTGCGGCAGCAAGCACCACTAGAGATCACGCGCCGCNATCGCTCTGTTATTGCTTGTTCGCGCCACGTATATATGGGTGTTGTTCTTCGCGCACATTCCGTTCGTGGTGAACCCACGCATTNAACGAAACACCAAACGAGAGGTTGCAACAGGCCCATGCCCCTTTATCCTCCGATGACTCCGGGTCTCACACTACACATTTAAATTATGNCACGTGACAAAGCGGAGAACTGACAATCTTAGACACTCCCTAAAAGAAAATCCTGGATCCGCCCCGGGCGGGAATGCGTCGATTTGTATCTTTTTCGCCCTTGTTCTTGTACTTCAGCGAAGGGCATCAATTTTGTCCATCAGATCTTTGCCTTCTCAGTTCTAACTGCTTTTTATTAGCTTGCAAGTAACCTGGAGCCTGAGTAAGCACAAGTTTTCGGTTAACTAGCACAAAAGCGAGTAAGTCAGCCGAGCGCCATTCTTGGAGGCTGTCTTTTTGAGTACGAACTCGGTTGATACACACGATTGTTATTAGTTATTTGTGTTGTTAAGTTAATCGAAGGAACAGCTTCATAAACGTATATATTTTTGAAAATTTCGTAATACATGGTTTACCATTGCGCTATGTAATCCTAGGTATATTTGTATTTAAACGTATTTAGATCCGTGATAAATTTTAATGAAATAAGATGCTTGCCGATGCACAAATTACTAAACAGTAAACGCTTTCATCATATATTAAGTGTGTCTAATTTTATTTTCATGAGAAATTGTTCAATCAGAAATTTTTTCTTAAGATTTCCCATCTGCATAGGTTCATGTCATTCTCAGTTGGATGGTACTGAAGAAAATGTCGATGAAGAGCAATCCGCAAAAATTCGTGAGAAGACGTTAAAGAACGTTGAAGTGGTAAACCTAACTGTGGTTAGGAGGTTTATTTTAAATCCTTGCTGATACTCTAGCTAGGCCGTCTATGCTACCACCACATGATGCAGACCATTGCACACAAAATTTTCTTGAAATTACATGTTGTCGTATAATGAATGTCCTCATCACGTTGATGATATCTGTTGTTACCTCTAATTAATCTTTTGATGGTGTAGACTCCATAAAATCGTTTTGCTTGCTCTAGACGCTTCTGAAAGATGACAAATATAACTTTCTTTACTATAAACCAATCTACTTATTGGCAACCCCAAAATAATAAAACAGCAGGACAGCGCAAGCAATTTGCAACACTAGGCAGATATCCATACCGCAAAAGAAATTACAGTCATTTGCTACAGATCAAAAATCCCAGCTTCACTGGTCTGATGTTAAATATAGTCGCAAGTTTGTTCATTACCACGTAAATCGCGTTTGATCCACCCAGTGCTGGATTAATTTTTTTTTTTAATTGCAATCTTTAATTTGTTAACATGTTAAAGAAGGATCACTGTGTTCCAGCCAGATGTTTTAAGCAATAATATCCGGTTTCGCTGACAATTCTAACACCGATTCCGTTTGTTAAAGGTTTCCCCAGAAACGTTACAGGCCGAAAACTTTATCTCTAAGTCACTGAAATGTCTAAGGAGCTTAAGAAGAAAATATTTGTTGAAGTTGTTCTTTGGTACAACACGATTAGTTTTCGAAACTGTGAGTGAAAGGGAAAATGACATTTATGAGAAGAAACGCTGTTGCCTCACGAGAATCCAAACTGGTTTGAATTGATTTTCAACAACTTAATGTACGATACGAATTGCGTTTCGTCTGTGTTTTTAAAGATGTTGCTGCGTTTTTTATAGTCGATTTTGTTCCTTCAAAGGTAAAAAATCTCCCGTGCGGTTTGGCAAAAATGGTCTTGAAAGAGCAAGACAGGCTGGAAGCACGGCTCGCCAAAGAAGAGCTAGACCCGAGGCTTTCTTCCAGATCACCCGGAGCTAACTCTTCTTTGATATCAAGACCAAGATACTTGAGTTCACTTAATTCATGTAAGCACGTTCTGTTTGAAATGCGCGGTTCCAACGTAGTAGGTCCCTGTAAAACTGTCAAACAGAACACGCTATGATTAAAAAAATTAATCTAAGCCGCCTGATGTTCGCCAATGTGGCGTTATAGTCCGGTTGCCAAACTCCAGATTTTTGGAGAACCTTGCAATACCGTTCCTACAAAGTTTTGTTGCTGTTTCCATACCTCCGAGGTGTGCTCTTTAAGAATCTGAATGATACCCTTCTGTCATCCTTGGGCAATACCCCCAAAATGCAAATTAAGGCCGCCATTACGGAAAATTCTTCTTTCGTCAATATCTCAGTCACTATGCATGTTATCAAGATCATTTTGGTGTCTATCCCCATGTTTTGAGGGGTAAAGAATAAGATTAAGCCATTTCAGTAAAGATTACGCCTTTGTTTTTTGCTGAATACGCATTTGAGATTTGGCAGAAATACGCATATTGAGATTTTGGCTGAATACGCATATTTAATTGGCAACCCTGGTAATGATGCTTACACACCGCTACAACTGCCTTCTGTTAAACATAATTCCTCCTGTGACGGATGTGCACGTGATGCTGAAGAGAATAGAATGCGAAAAAAGAGTTGGTCGAAAAAACGTACCCAAGAAAAGAAGAAATAAAATGTAAGTCACTCTCGATGAAATGATAAAAAAATAACTTTATCGAATAAATACGGTAACTGCAAATTGTATCATAATACCCTTGGCACCTACGCATGCTTTATGAGTAAAGAATCAGATTGAACCATTTCAGCAAGTATGTTCCATTCAAAGAGCATTCCCTGTTATGCTGATGCATGATGATATCACTGATTTGACTTAGTCCGCGAAAAAGTTATTTTTAATGACATTGTCCCTGTCATCAACCTGTCGGATCCGCCAATTCTGGCAGTGTGCTTCCCCGTAACATCTACAAAACATTCATAAAAGGTAAGCGAGATGTATAGCATCAACATATTGCTGTTGAGCAGGTATATCCGTAGAACAGCCACACTACAATTTCCAGCAGCTCCGGTGGAGAAACACTAACATTTGGTTGCATGGGATCAAGAATCTACATCGTTCGTCTCGTTTTTATCCGAACTCGACGGGATCCAGTGCTGGATGTTCTGAGTTGAGAGTTGATTTCCAAATGGCAGTCGGAATTTGCGTTCTTTTCGAATGCCTCTTTAGAAGGTGACAGCGACTAACCTCTGGAGTCTTTGTCACTTTTTTCTATCGATCCTTCTCGACCAGACTTCAACACGGTCCATGGACATGTTCAATGTCACCAAGCTTTTGACAAGCTAGTGATGCCCAACTTTGCACTAGCTGGATCAGTCCTGAGCAGGAATCATGACCTTGCCACATTTGTCCACGACCGGTTGGAATGGCCACTGGTCGAATAGTCTCCAGAGAAATCAGAGACTGAGTGGTCGTGCGTAGACATCGCAGGATTCAAAATCATTAACGTCTACAATGCTCCACCGTCGTTACTCACACCAACGGCCATCCCGACATTCCCAGTCTGCACGTTGGTGACTTCAACTGCCAACATGTCAACTGGGGCTACAGCACAACACCTCCTGACGGTGAGAGTCCGGCCTCCTGGGCAACAGCCAACAACCTTGCGCTGCTGCAAGACCCAAAGGGAGTAGCCCGTTTCTCCTCTCAACGATGGAACATCGACACCAACCCGGACCTGGCCTTCGCGTGTGTCGGCTAGGACAACCGACTGCCTGACAGACGTGTTCTAGGAAAGTTCCCGCGGTCATGGCACCGACCCTCCCTCATAATGCCACCGAGACTCAATGTTCCTACCTACAGGGATCTGGTGAAGCGTTGTAACTTTCACAAAGCTGATTGAAAGCGTTTTTGCTTTCTTACAGTAAAATCCGTTGAGAGATTACCACCTCCGGACACAACAAAGATCGAGAAGGCATACCAGGAACTATACGAGAGCCCGCTATCTACAGCTAAACAATGTATTACCCTTGGCCGTGGCAAGAACTATGTGCCATGTTGGGACAAAGAGTGCAAGGCACTTTATCGCTCCTTCCTCCGAGCCCCAATGGAGACTGGCTCTGACAGAGCCGCCTCGTCCATACTTCACGCCTCGACGATAAGAAGCAGGAGCGATGGGAAGAAGCTGTCAATTCCATCGACTTCTCGCACTCCAGCCGCAAGGCGTGGAGCACCATCAACAAATTTTATAAAACGACCTCCATCCGCTGCCTTTCTCTTCACTGCCATGGTCAATAACAACTTGGATAAAAGAATAAATCCATCAGGCCAGCTCTTTTCAAATGACACAAGTTGTCCACTCCCAATATTCACTGCGTCGTGTTCGTTCACCATTTCAGGTGAAATCACACCAGTAACAACATTGACAAAATCAGAGGGATGACTATATGGATCCAGGGGAACGATGCAAGTCAGACGTTTTCGTATCTTATCCCTATCTTTTGGGTCCGAAGTGATGCATGATGGCTTCTCTTATTCACGACTCGTCACCTCCTCTCTCCACTGTGATCGAACATGTTCGCGATATCTTGAACGATCCTGCTGCAGGAGTCCGTACTGTATACCCATCGTTTCATAGTTTCGGGCTTCAGAGTAATGCCTATAATTCCGTTTAGACATGTTCGTAACGCATGAAGGTTTCTTTATCCAGATGACAGATTCCAAGTAAAAACAAGCAATGAACATAACAACTGAGACCCACCACTAACATCCTTTCGGCTGTTATGCACATGAGGGTGGGATTTTTTCAATATATTTTTATATTACTGTATATAGCAGGCCTACAATTTTCTCTCCGCTGAAAATTATTTGCAGTAGTATAAATGTCTTGCCAGCTTACAAGCTATAAAAGGAGGTGGATCGGGAGGGGACTAAAATTGACTCCTTCCCTGATAAATGTTTATTATGCTCTAAGAATGAGAATTATCTCTATTATCGGCTAGAAACCCATTCAATCGTTCGATCAGGCTTATATGTATACAGAAGCCTCTGCGTCTTGCTAACAGTTACTTCTAAATCACGTTCGATCAACTCATTCTCACTTTCAATGATAAGAACGCTTTTATTTGCTGAGAACAGGTTTACTGCTTCAACATTTTTCTCAAAACTTCATCTACAGCTTTGGGGAGTCCCCTTTGCGATGTCATTTGAAGAGTCATTTTTGCCAGGCCGCCATTGCTGATCCAAACGGCGGTCCTTACTTCGATATTTTGCAGACAGTATTGCTGTTATCAATATTTCAATGGTTTAATCTGATTATTTACTCATTAAACACCTATAGACTCACCAATTGTTATGATACAATGTGCAGTAATTGAGATAGGACGAAAACGTGATTTTCAGTAATGACTGTCTCATTATGCGTATTCAGCAAAAAATAAAGGCGTAATTTTTGCTGAAATGGCTTAATCTTATGCTTTACCCCTCAAAACATGGTGATAGACACCAAAATTATTCTGATATCATGCACAGTGACTGAGATATCGACGAAAGAAAGATTTTCCGTAATGGCGGCCTTAATTTGCATACTGGGGGGTTGCCCACGGATGACAGAGTGGCATCATTCAGATTCTTAAAGAACACACCTCGGAGGTATGGAAACAGCAAAAAAGCTTTGCACGGACGGTATTGCACGCTTATCGGTCCCTGCCACCGGACTATTACGTCGTTTTGAGATTGCAAGAGCGATGCAAGCTTTCGGGAATTTAAGACCATTTGCTACTTCGTACTTGTGCGAAACTGGCTTTTCCGCTATTGCGATAATAAAACAAAGTATCGCTCGAAGATAGACATCGAAAGAGAAGCGAGGTCAGCCGTTTCACAATTAGCACGGCGTTTTGTGTCACTACAAGCAAGCTAATGCTAGTCGTATTAAAATAACAAATTGTGAACATATGCAGTGCGTCGTTTGATTTTATGCGTAGGATTAGTGCATCGGAAGTTCATGCAGGCTGTAGAAATTTTGAGCTAAGCTAATTCTTGGATGATTTAGTTTCAGTTTCAGTGTTGGTATTACCAAGTTTGGTTCAGTTATTCATACAAAAAAAGACTAATATGGTTTTATGGACAGCGCCAGTTTTGTTCCGTTATCGATAGCACTCTAAAGCAGTGGTTCCCAACCGGGGTGCCGCGGCACCCTAGGGTGCCATTTACAATACCCAGGGGTGCCGCGAGCTA
>JGI24158J21664_10000985_pt1 | contig 29851 bp, 16 predicted proteins | sample Ectturendosymbi3_FD_21664 | JGI IMG/M metagenome (IMG submission 21664)
TTTCGAGTGCAATCGACTAGACTGGCCGATCCGTTTGAGCCACTGAACAGCTCTCTAGCCCAATTGGCGGAGGAGCTAGGGCGTTGGTAAGGCAACCGAAAACTGCTGTTTTTTAGGCCGAAATCGAAATACAAATATATCGTACGGTGGTTCTCAAAGTGAGACTTTGCAGTGAAGATGTGCTCCGTGTTCGTTTTTTTGAGTCGCAAAGAAACAAGCAGAAAAGTCAAAAATTACCCTAGAATAAAAAATTGCGTTAGGCGTGCAGAAAAATTAGGTCTGTTAGAATAGCAAACGAGTCTTATAGTTGCAATGGAGTTCCTCTCTTTGCGCCCCGCAAATTTTTCCTCAAACCGTATTGTGGCCCTTCATGCTCGCAGTCTTGGCCACCCGGTTTAAACTGAAAACATTGCAAAAATCTTTCTGTTTTTTTTTTTTTTTTGAAAAATACTTCAGTTTGTTATTAAAGCATTTGGTTGGTGACAACAATTACGAATTGAATTTCTCTCTGTGAAGCGAAAGCAAACATCTACGGAAATATCTTCGTGCCATTAGTCAGTCAATTGTAAGTATCTTCATGCCGTCAGTCAGTCAACTGTATTTTTCGCGAGGTATAGAAAAAAGCGTGGTCCATAAAAAAAGATTACGAAGATTGGCGAAATGACCGCGAGGCCAACACGTCAGCCACCCCTTAAAAGGGACAAAGAGAAAGGCGATTAGAAGACTGCGATTATCTCAAAAATTAAACAGGGAAAACACACACGCAAAAGAAAAGCACAGGATGTATAACAGACCATGCGAAAAAGTGTCACAAACATCGAATTGCAACGAACAGCGGCGCAAGCAACGAATTAATTACAAACGAAGACGGGTTTGCCTGCTAAAAATGAAGCAAATACGTACATAATACAGGGAACCAATGAAATTTGTATTTGAAAGAGAAGCTGTTTATATAATTTTATAAATTTATGGTACGGTCTACTTAATTTTAATGTCATTCGGAATGTCATTTCACAGCTTAGATCCTCTGTAAACAGAATGGCGTTATTTTTTATCCATTTTGCATCAAGGAATAATTAGTGTCTTATTATCCAGTTTCCGTGTATGAAAATTATGATATTTTAATGTGTATTTATGTTCATCTGTGATTTCTTTTGGTAAGATCTGATTGCATATCTTATACATGTATTTTGTTGGTATTTATGAATGTTCTTTATCTCTTGAATACAAATAGAAAGATGCATATCTTTTATGGATATTTGTTCATTTATGTGAATTTTACAGACATTGCGTATAGCTCGGTTATTTGACTTGACTAAAGAATCTAACAAGGTTTTATTTTCCGTGCCCCAAATAAGAATTGCCTATTGTAGAGGTGACAATACACATAAGAGAAATAAACTTAACAAACCAGATCTACATTAATGTAAGCCTGCAAATTGTACAGTGCCGCACTACCACATGCTACGAAACTTAGAAAATAAATTTTCCAGAAAATACTAAACAGATTTCCGTTGTTTTTTTTGGGAATGTTATTTCTTTTGTGCGTCTGACTGATTACGCTTTCCACAAGAACTAATTGTGAAGAAAGCTGTCTTCAGCACCAGGGGGATATCAAGTGGATTAACACTTGAAGATAGGGACACTGGCGGATTCTGGGTCGTCGAAACCATTGTTAACACAGAGACAGGCGGCTAGGATTAAAAATAAGGAATAAGATGAATTTTTTGTCTTTGAACATTACAATATTTCTGAAGTAGCAAGGAATGTCGTGGGGTATGACTGTGGATTGGAAATGCATTGTTAATGTGGTGGTTTCTGAGTGGTGCCTCGTTTAGTGTTAAATTTCAGGTCATTGTTTAGTGTGGTGGTTTCTAAGTAGCGAAGTTCAAGTGTTAAATTTTCCAACTAGTTACAGTATCTGTCTATTTGTCTATCTATTTGTCTGTCTGTCTATCTATCTAGCTTGATGTTTTGATACTGTTGTATATGCTGATGATATAATTATACATCATTTTCATGTTTCAATGAACAACTACAAAAATCTGCAAAGCCTCGTAAACAATAAAATAAAAAAAATGGCTGCTGGGTTCTTGCTAAAAAATGCATCAATCATACCAAAAGCAATTCAATGCTGGTGAATTATCCTGGAAACACATATTTTCTTATTGCAGCGTATCAACAATCAATCAATGTCAAAACGAAATAACTTTGGAATATCTTGGTCTTTATATGCGATGATAAACAAAACTGGAAGCCTCAAATGCCAACTTTGGCGACACAAAAATCAAAATCATGTGGAATTGTGTTCAAAACAAATTGAAATTTCATTGCTCAGATCTGCTCTTTTTCATGCTTATAGCTCTTTTTCATGCGTATATCGTTTTGCTACATTTCATGCTTATATCTAATTTACGCAATACTTAATTGGGAAAGAGCCACTAAACCTACTTTGCTTCCTCTCATTAGTATGTAGAATAAAGCTGTAAGAACCCTTACTTATAACTCAAACTCACATTCACTTTCCCATATGCACCGAGTTTCAACATTCCTGCTTTATTCAAATTAGTAGTTGCAAAAGTTACTTACTTTTCTGAAGCTGTTATTTACTCTGTTGAAACTGTTATGTTCTCTTGTGTAACACAATGTTGATTCTGTTACAAAAGTACACGAATAAACGAACTTGCACTACGTTGCGCAAAGGTGCGCGTATTCGCAACTTCTTCCTTTTACTCGTTTCAGTGCAAACGTTGGTTTAATTAATCACTCAAAGTAACGCGTTTTTACTCCGGTGGACCTGCGTTTTTTACAAGGTGAATCTGAGTTGAGACGAAAACAAACGTTTACAAACAAACATTTTTGCTGTAGATATTAATTTAATTTGCAGTGATAAGCCTTACTAATTCATCAAAAGTTTATACACAAGAATCAAAATATAAGCACTCAAAACATATCGTTGGTTTGATAACTTTTAGCAATTGTCTTGTTACCGACGCACTGGTTTATCTGTTAGGCGACCCTGGTGAATTGAAGAACTTTTGAGTAAATTATGAAATGATATTGGGATAGGATTTTATTTTGTTAACATCAGATGTCACAAGGAGCCTGACACTTCTGGCTTACAAAAGGTTCTGACTTTTTCCGTTTAAATCAAATCATTTCAAACACTCCTATCAAAAATCTTTTTTGTCTGTTCCTCGTTCTCTCTACTTTGTCTAGCGACACCGTAGTTTTCTTCCGACCAGCAAAGGTAAAGTCTGCTCCGGTTTCACTGAGCACTACGCTTCCATTTGTTAACCTGTGCATCAGAGCGAAACGTTTACGCTTCTTTTTTCGTCAAAGGCACAGCTCAGGTTATGCGTTGGTGGACATGTTTAAAGACTTGTGATTTTGTGTCAATAAGATTTCAAATTTCGGACATTTTTTTTAACATTTTTATCCTTGTTGAAATCGCGACCATGGTCATAAACAGTTGACTGACCAAAGCAGCCTGGAGACGTAGCTACGCAACAAAGAATCAGTTTGACGGTTGTTAGCGACGCTTGTAATTTCAGAGCCTTGGCAGCTCGGCACAACAAAAATTGGTTACCGCTCGTCTATTACCACGGCACTGTTCGAGTTTGCTTTTCACAGATCGGTAGCGTGATCTTTTTGACACAACTAACAATCTGAACACTTTTGCGATTCTAACTGGCAAGAAAAGTCAAGTGCAAATTAAGGTAGAACAGCTGAAATATACACAGTGATTTTCACGACAAAATCTTTTTTACGGTAAGTATAGCTTAACGTCAGATTTAACAAAAATATTGATTACAGCAGCTATCGATTTTGGTCATGTTGAAAGCAAGAATTTATTGATTAGTTCAACACTCAGCATTTTCACAACTCATGCAAAGCAACTTAACTCTAAGCTTGCTTTTTAGAAAACGGCTTAAGATCTTTTTTGCCCTCGTCACAGAGACAGTTCATTATCGTTATACTCCTCTTTTGACACTCTTGTCGCGAGTGTTACGGTTTGTCTTGCCTCATCTCCTCTTGCTTGCGCCGTGGGCCGCGCGGCAACATTCGTAGTAAATGCTGACTCGCGGCGAGTTTATGGCAGCATCGTGCGTGACTGGTATCCTAGTATCCTATGACTGGCATCGTGCATGACTGGTATCTTAAATCCAACCGTTAACGCCGAGCACGAGGCGGAACAGGCCGCAAGACCATTCTTCAAATTGGCGGTGTGGCACCTGCGCGTACCAGGTATGGAGTCGCGGGCTCAACCACTGAGCCGCTTCACACACTACTTTCAAAAATCTTTCCTTTCTATTAGTGAAGAAGGGTTGAAAAAAAAAAACAATACTACACAACAATCTTCTCTAGATGTTGCTACAGAGTAAAGGCATTGCTCTTGATTAGGCGTTCCCAACCGTTCTCTGATCATGGACCACTTCGGCATTCCGACAGATAAACATGTACCCCTAAAATTTCTTATGACAAATTGATCACAGATATATTTAAAGCATGATTGATCACAGATATATTTAAAAATAAGCGTATAACGGCTTTTGAAAGTAATTTTCATTGATATACGTACAAATATTTGGAAATCAAAGATCTGCAAATATATTTTTTATCTGCTATTGCTTACCTTGAATGTCCCCTTCGGATAGGCAAATGTACTCCAGGTTGAGAACCTCTGCTCTAGATAGAGTGCACAACAAAGACATTGGTTTAGGAACAACCAATACTACAGACCAAGGGGGCGCCCAAAATAATTTTTCCCTTTCTACTGGTAAGGAAGGTTTGAAATTGATCAACCAATCCTACAGTCCAAAGCCATTGATCTAGCAGTGTGCGTGGTATACTGAAATAACTTAAGCAGCAGCGATTTTGATTAATAAAAAAATATTCGCAAAATTCGGATAGAGGGCTCAAAATCGCTACTGGCCATAAATACGTATAATGAATTCGAAAGGCGTGAAAACAAGAAAAAAGTATATTAGAAATTGTAGACAAAATCTACCAAACATTCTTTGAGTCTCGTGCAACTTGCAAGTTTTGAAGAGTGCAGAGTGGGTAATATTTAGGCTATGCAAACTCCAAAATAACCAAAGGGCAATTAAAATCTTTCAAGTAAGTATGAGTTTAGTTATAAGAAAGCATTTGCACGATTTTTCGCACCTCATCCATAAGATCGATTTTAATGTTCTGGTTATTGAAACAATTTCTCTATGTGCAAGAAGACGACAACAACACTCATGATGCCTGTAAATTTACGCCATTACACACTTGCATCGTTTCTGTACGTGTTCCTTTTTTGTGACAGCATGGTCAAAGCTCACTTCCACTTCATTGTATCACCTCAATTTGGATTTGCATGATAGTTCACTTTTTTTGTAAGCATGCCGCCCAAACCAATTTGTTGAAGATATTTTAATTTTTTCCCTCCCACGTATTTAAAAACGTCAAATATTTTCATATTTGAGTAACTTCCATTTGCTCAATAATGCTGCCTGAGCAAAAAAAGACCTATGTGGCAAAATTTCATATATCAATAGTACAACACCAGTTAAGGTAACGATGCGTTTTGCAAATCGTTAGCGCGACTTGCAAAGAAATTACTTGATGTGACATTTTTTGTTCTATTTTTGGAACAATGGTCCAAAGCGGTATCGGAATCAAAGTTCTTACGAGAAAAGTAGCAAGTAGGAAAGTAAGTGTAGTCAATGAAAGCAAGTACATCATGGACGTCGGAAGCAGGGAGCAGGTGGGGTATTCCCACCGGGATTTCAATAACAGGCACCGAAGGCAAACCTGCAGGGCAATATTCTACGAATCTAACCAGGCGCAAATTCTGCATAAAAAGTAGAATTTCGTTTGAAGTAATGCAGTTTCAGTCGATGCAGAACGTCACGATGTCCTGTGTAAAATATTCAGAAGCACAAAGCTACTGCCGATATTTCAACCAAGTTATGTCTGGGTTCAGACAAAAAGATAACCTCCACAGAAATCTAAAACAATATTCGCAGTGGAGCAACAAACATTCTGACAAGTTGAAAAGAAATAAACCAGTGGAGCACATATCAGTATTGCATTTGGATCAGCACAGAGCTAAGAAGTACGAAGAGTTCATGCTAAAAAACAAATGAAGACAGCTAAAGCTAAAGACGTCACCAAGAAGAGACACATTGTGCCAATATTACTAAAGTTGAAAGAAAGTTAATCTCAGCCAGGGCATCTAAAACATTAAGGTTATCTTGTCGAAGTGTCCTAGAAGAATGAATCATTTCAGTGATGGTTATGTGATATAAGTGATGTAAAAGTGAAACCAAAACACATGACATTGAACCAGTCCTGAAATAAGGACCAGGTCAGAAATAAAGGCAGATCAGTTCAATAACCGTTATGCAGTAAGCTATGCTAAGAGCGTCCCTAGAAACCACACAAGCAAACATAAATGCATGCCAGGAAATCACAAACGCAAAGACAGACATTGAGAATTTAAATTTTCCAAAATTTAAATAGGATATATGTGGTAGAAATTTCTTTCACCATATATTCTTATTGCAATAACAAACATGCGCGATTAGTGCCAGATGAGGCTTTTAGGGGCCCTGAGGCACAATTGTTCGAGGGCCGCCATCTTTTCAAGAAAAACCGATGTGGCATGGTGCCCCCAAAATACTCTTGTTCATCACGAGAAATAACGCACTCTGCCACATCAAATAAAAAGGGTAGATATGCAATGCGAAAATGAAAGCGTTTGTCCTATCATAAACACACAAATGCGGAAAAGTTCTCGGTTTTTCCCACCATGTTAGACACGCAAACTATAATAGTACCCTTCGTGCATTTTTACAAGCAAATTCATTTACCAGCTTGTCAAAAGCTTTCTTTCCGTAATAGTTCGCTCTCAGTACTCATCAGCGACAAATGATTTTAACGTTGTTGTTGTGATGAAACGTTAACATTGGCATCGCTTTCAATTACAGCTACACTGATTTGATAACTAGACTTGGACGTCATTTTGCCTTCGTTATGCCGCACTCATTCTTATTCAATGATGGCTTCTTAGTTCTTACGTTTAATAATAGAGATCAAGCTTGTCTCAAGCCCATGTAAGCAGACATGGCATCTTTTTCTTAAGTTCCTCATCTCGTTTTCTTTTGCTCTACACTGAGTTTTCTTTTAGCCGCTCCACTTTCGTATTTCCGCTGCTTTTGGTCTGAATTTACGATATCCGCAATCTAAGGTACGAGCCACACTGTTTTCTCACAACACTCAAAGACGACAACCTTCACTACGAAGTTAGCTTTTCTAACTGATTTAGCTGGGCTACCAGCCTAACACGCTTTATGTCCTGCTCTTTTCCTCTGTGTCATGATAAAATCCCATACCGTTTTTCTATGATGTCACAACAGCCTGTAATGTGTTTTTTCCTGATGTACGAATAGTCTGCATATTGCAGGGACCCCCAAATACCTTTTGTAGCGACCCTAAAAAATAGTTCCACATTCTCGCGACTCAAACATTTCGTGAGCATACAATTTTGTAGAAAATACTCTATAATTAAATGTAAAATTTAGGACTAGGCATACTATTGGCAGCAGCAATTTTCGTGCAAAAAATTGTATTAAACATAGCACATGAAACAGTAGGTGTAAATGGTCGCATCTATTCTGTCCAATGAGAATGGCAAATTAAAATGTGAATTTAAATTTTTGTTACCTAGAGAGGAAGGTTTCGCAACTCATAATATGTCGCAACACATATTAGGGTCGCGACCCACTATTTGCGGACCTCTGGAATAGTGGTGTAGGAGGCAGGGGTGCAGGCGCACCCCCAAAAGTTTTGATTCGAAAATCCAGGCAAAATCTCTGAAAATATGGGTAAAATCCCTGAAAATCTGGATAAACTACCTGAAATTCCGGACAAAATCCCTGAAAATCTGGGCAAAATCCCTGAAAATCTCTGCAGAAATGGCCCCCAACATTGTTTGACTTCAAAACATTTCATCCAACGTTTGTAGAGAAACAAATGAAGGCCACCCTTTTTTCGAGGTCTTACCATGAAACGGTCTTCATGATTTTTGTGAGAGAAAATTTGTAGGCAAAAGTCGAACAAAAAACATTTCGGGCAAGTTTGGGGAAATTCAGGCATAAATCCTGCGCACCCAGGGCCAGATTAAGGGAGAGCAACGGGAGCAATTGCCCCGGGCCCTCCGCTCCAAGGGGGCCCCCCGTGATGACACTTATTTATTTTATGAAAAATGCTCATTTGAAAAATTGTCTCAGAAGAGATACAAGAAAACAACTCTATATTCCGATATTATATTAAAGATTTCTCCACAAGTTTGACTTTCTGCCATTAATCACTACTGAATACAAATATTTTCGGTTTTGTTCAATGCAAATATATTTAAATTTTGCTCAGGCTATAACCTTTTGCTGATAATCGTTTTTTGGCATAGGTGTATGATTATCTGCTCGTGAATCACGCCTACTGCACAAGTATCGCTTTCGCGATACTATTTGCATGCTAAAGCTAGTCTTGCTGTGGTTGTTGTTTAGTATCAATGATCCCGTAACTTCTTGTACCGACTGGAGGTAGCGGCAGTCGAACTACGACATTTGTTTCGTCACAAAGGTAACTTATTGTGGAAATACACTTTTCCTCCGATGGCTACTAGCCTTGTGTTACATCATAAACACATGAAGCATATGAAGCTGGTCAAGCCATTTACACCACATGTTATTGCGTGCAATGCGTGGTCCGTCAGAAAAGATTTCAATAAGTCGAGTTGTGGAACGAAAGAGCAGAAAACGAGATTGCAGTGTTCAGCTAGCCCGATGCCGAAATCTGTAATGTCATCAGCAATTAAAAGGCGCAAAGGAGAAACAGTGCAAGAATTGGCAGTGTTAGCTAAAACGTAGCGACTGAATCGCTTTTTTTAGCACAACTTTCAAGCAGCAACGTTAAAGCAGTGGCGTTAACCAGAGCACCTGACAATTTAAGTGAAAGTAACGACATATGTTTCCAAGCAACTTTCACACAGCCTGGCTGGCCATATTTACATGTTAGTTTTCTGGTGTTTTTATTTGCAACATCTGGTTTGTGCTTATTGCTCGGGTGAATGTTGTTTCTTGCCGAGTCAATCTCTAGCCCAGTGGTTCTCAACCTTTCATGGTTTGTGGCCCCCTTCCTCCTTCAACTGGCGTAAAATTAATATTGTTACACATGGGTTTTGCCTCTGCTCGTGGCTCCAGGAGAACCGCTTCGTGGGCCCCAAGGGGCGACGAGGGCTCCGGTTGAGAAACCCTGCTCTCGCCTATGGAAATACTTTTTGTGGTAAGAATACACTCTAGTGTTAACATTACCAACTCTCCTCGCAGCTAACTGTATGTGCAGTTGAGTACCGTATTTAATCGATTTTATGCCGCGGCTTATGAAGTTTTTTCATCATATCCTGCGAGTTATCAATGGCGGCTTACATTTTTATTTCTTTACTTTTTTGAAAGGTATAGGCGACGCTCAGTCTTTTTTGACTAAGTTTTGTCGACTAAACTCTCTTTTCGCATTCTATTCTTTTCAACATCACGCGCACATCCGTCACAGGAGAGTTATGATGAACAGAAAGCAGTTGTAGTGGTGTAAGCATCATTGATACTGTACCAGCGGGGGTGTAACGAGGTTAGATGGTGCCCAGGGCAAGAAGTAAGTTTTCGCATGCCCGTGTTCTAACTTGAGACCTGTCGGAATCAAATGTACTGCATTCAAGAAAGTATTTGTGTCACTGTTAATTGTTGGGATTTTTCTGCGCCCTCCGCAGTCATTCGCACCCTCCCGCAGTAAGTCGGCACCCCACAAGTGATTCGGCGCCAGGGGAATTGTAACCCCTTTGCACAAACACGTTACACCCTTGTGCACCAGCACCAGGGTTGCCAATTAAAGGGGAAACGCATTAGTGTGCGAACGTCGCGAATGTATCTCACAGGCTCAGGCAATATATGTTCAAGTGGGGGTTACGATCAAAGTTAGCTTACATTAATGTATTAATACCATTTCGTGCGGCTTGCTATCTAGGGCGACTAATAATCGAGTAGATACGGTAAACACTTCCTCAGCTACCAGAAAAAGCAAACAAGAACGTTGCGAATCAACGAAAACATAAATTTTACAAACGATGACGTTATGAATTACATCATAGGGGCCCTCCAGTGAAAATTACCCCGGGCCCATACCCATTAATCCGGCTTTGTTCGCACCCAAAAAGATTCCCTGCTCCTACACTTATATCCCCTGGTATACTGCATTGAAGGTTGGGCAACAATCATAGTGCGTAGGCAGGATAAAACTGTATTGAATGCCAGCTTGTATGTTGCCCACCCTTGACTCAGGCGCGTAGCCAGAAATTTTACAATGCACGTCTTCCTAAAATACATAAGCCTGATATGCCTTTACGAACATTTTCGTCACCTACAGGTAGCTTCAGCTACGACTGCGCCAAGTAGCTGTCCGACTCGTTGTCGGAGCTCCGCCACCATGAGACCTGTGTCAAAGACACACAAACGTTTCTATCCTTGCTTCAGGACAGGTCTTCATCTGGAAAGATTATGACGTCATTTGACGTATAACCAGTCTTTTCGCTAAAGTGCCGGTTGATTTTACCATCACTCTAAATCTCGATTCTGTTTTTGGCAGGAGTGACGAGTTCAACGGGCCTGAACAGAAGTCAGATGAAGAAGCTGCTGGAATAGGTTGTGAAAACAACTACGTTCCAGTTCAACGGTCGTTTTTATCGACAGATCGATGGCGTTGCTATGGGCTCACCTATANCATTGCTGATGGNTGACGTATGCATGAACTACGTTATATATCAGGCCTTGGTGGTGACACCACCGGAGTGTCGACCAGACATGCTTTGCCGCTACGTAGATGACTTGTTTTTAGTATTTCCTAACCAAGATTCTCTCAACAGGTTCTCTACCAGTAATAATTGCATTCACAGGAATATTGTCGTCACCAAAAAGCTACAAACTAATAATTGCCTCCACTTTCTTGATGTTTTAAATGTGAAAACACTAACAGGTTTTATTACTTCTACCTACAGCAAACCCACGCATGCAGGTCTCTACTCGATATGGTCGAGTTTCGTTCCGTTCCACAGGAAACGAAACCTTGTCAACTCTCAACTCCGCCGCGCTTATGACATTGCCAGTTCCTACCAACTGGCGTACACGGATTTATGAATATTAAGCGAATGTTTGCTCGCAACGGGTACTCCAACAATTTTTTGGACCGTTGCATTCAGCAATTCTTAAACAGAAATGCGGTGTCACGCAACAACGCGATGCACCGGCTGAACCCTCTCCTTCACCCAAATATATTTCATTACAACTACCGTATTTGGGTTCTGTATCTAATAACATACGACAGGAAATCAGCAGCTTTATAAGACACAAGGCTGTAGTGAACGTGAAGCTACGTTGTTTTCAAAGTACTCGAATGCTTTAAAGCTGGTTCTTTATTAAGGACCGGCAACTAAACCGGTTTAACGTTGTGTCCAAGCTTACGTGCAGAGGCTGTTCTCGACCATGATAGGAATCTTGAAGGCCTATTGAAGAGAGCGCGAGAAGTAAACCTGAAGTTAAACAAAACAAAACTTAGATTGCGCATAAACGCGCTTCCTCATTTCGGGAATCTATTGATGTCAGGTCTCAAACCCGATCCAGCGAAGGTTGAAGCGATTTTGAAATTGCCTAAGCCAACTGATGTGACAGCAGTGCAACGTTTCATAGGTCTTGCTAACTATCTTTCCAGATTTTTGCCAAATTTTTCTCAGAAATGTTACCCGCTCCGTAGATTAACAGACAAAGGAGCTACTTGGCAATGGACATCGAAGCATGGCCATGCGCTCCAAGATATTAAGCAATTTGTGGTGGAAGCTCCTGTTTTGAAGTTCTAGTTCTATGATGCCTCTAAAGAACTCACAATCGAGTGCGACGCTAGTCAACATGGGTTAGGAGCTGCGTTGTTACAAAATGGATAACCAATTGCCTTCGCATCACGATCAATGACATCATCGGAAAAAAGGTATGAGCAAATTGAAAGAGAGTGTTGAGCAATAGTATTTGCTTGTGAAAAGTTTGTTCAATATGTTTATGGTCGATTCGTCCCAGTGCACACAGATCACAAGCCTCTAGAGCAGCGGTTCTCAACCTGGGGGAATTCCCCACCAGGGTGGAATTTTGTATTTGCAAGCGGGGGTTTTGTATTTAGGATTTTGTTTGTACTGTAATTAAATTAGGAGCCAAAGAGCTTATCAGTTGTGAAGAGTTTAGTTTCTCTTCTTTGTGTACTGATGTAAAAGTGTTCTTTACAAACTAAATTTCTAAGGGGGGATTTTATCTGTGAATAACGGTCAAAGGGGTACATGGGATAAAAAAACTTGAGAACCACTGCTCTGGAGACTATATCCAAAACGCATTTGGGTTCGGCCCCGAAAAGACTTCAACGAATGTTGCTACGATTGCAGAAGTTCACACTGGTTGTTAAACACAAGAGTGGCAAAAAATGTATGTATCTGATTTTTTGTCTCGAGCCACTCTACCTTGCTATGATTCGTCACTTGAGCTTCCTATCTACCCATTTTTGTCGTGCGTCAGCAAGAAGCTTTATTCAAAGAATTTGAAAATGTTGATCTGCTTTGTGATTTGAGTGTTACAGACCGCTGCTTGAAACAGATCAAAACTGAAACTGCTGCAGATAAATCTCTGCAATGCCTTTTGAAAGTTGTTCGAGGTGGTTGGCCTGACCAGAAGTTGGCGACGCCGTTGAGCATTCGTGAATATCGGTCTTTAAGGGATGAAATAACAATGCAAGATGGTTTTGTATTTAAAGCATACAGGGTGATCATCCCCAAGTCCATGCGAAAGGAAATGCTCAATAGAATTCATTCATCTCATCAAGGAGCTGAAGTGTGTCTGCGAAAAGCTAAGGAGGTTTTGTTTTGGCCCAACATGAAACACGAGATGAAAGATGCGATTTCAATGTGCAGTGTTTGCAGTGAATATCCGGCTGCTCAACAAAACGAACCATTGATTCCGGTAGAGATTCCTACGCGACCTTGGAATAAGTTGGCTATTGATTTGTTTGTCTTCAACGGCAAGAACTATGTCATCTTGGTTGATTATCACTTTGATTACTGGGAGCTAGCTGAACTGTATCAGACATCAGCGACAGAAGCCATTAATTTCTGTGAAGAGCAATTCAGTCGACATGGGATTTGTGACATTTTAATTTCAGATAATGCTTCTCAGTTTTTGTCTGCAGAATTTTCTAGATTTTCCGTCGAGTGGAAAACCTGCATTCTACGCCTTCCCCGTATCATAGTCAATCCAACGGCAAGGCCGAATCTGCCGTCAATATTGCAAAACGTTTACTAACGAAAGCTTTACGCGACGGATCGGATCCATTCATTGCAAATTTGGAATGGAGAAACACGCCAACAGCAGGTCTGATCAGCAGTCCAGTTCAACGTTTGATGTCAAGGCGCACGAAAACGCTACTTCCTACGTCAGCGCGCCTTCTACTTCCGCAGGTTGTACGAGGCGTGTTCAACCATAAGAAGAGAAAACAGACATTATACAAAGAACGATACGATAAATCGTCCAGAATATTGAGCGCACTGCAACCTGGAGATGTAGTGTGGGTGCTGCCGAACAAACGAAAAGAACGATGGTCTCTTGCGACTGTGATAAAACGTGTAACGTCACGCTCGTATCTGGTTAGAGGTAATGGCGGTGTTTCGCCGCAATCGTAAATTCTTGCGTTGAACTAACGAACGTTATGTCAGTGATTTTGATGATGGTTTTGACACCATTACTGGTAGAAATTTACGTAACGATGTTAATCCTGATTCGCCACAGCGTTCAGTTAAACCTGATTTGAATTGTGACATTCCTGTGCCGTGTGGATCAAGCACCAACGCCAAACGTACACGCACCCGCGTAATACGGCCTCCGTAACGATATAGTGATTATGCAATGTGAGTGGAGAACTTGGTTGAGTTCGTCTACTATAATAAAAAGAAGGTATTACGTGAATTACGTACGCCACTACGCTTGCGGGCATGACCATTTCAGGCGTTCGGTGCGTGCATTTTATTGAGTATGGATGCCTTTATCTGCGTCTTGGTTCGTGTGTGTTATTTCATTCAGTACAAGTGCTAGCCACATGAAACGATTGGCCGTGATTTTCATAAGGCTATTTAGCACTTCCGCTTTTTGCGTACGAAAATCCCTGTCAGGTTTCTTCTGTACAGTTTCAATCAACCTTGTAGAAACAGGCCTGCACCAGAAAAGTAAACGCTACCCAGTGATACTGAGGTTACGTCAGCTTCGTAAACGTTTCTCCTGTTGTGAGTGCTTGCCAGCTGAAATATCACCGAAGCACAACGGTTATTTTTATCGTTATAGTTCCGTATCACATTCATCATTTTGTATTCGTTGTGAGTCAAGCTCATGATTCCAGCACAAAGTAGCGTATAGTTGGCAAATGGCGGTATCTCACCAGCAGGCCTAACAAGTGATGTGCATGTGCACAAACGTTCAAAGTAACTTTCTGACAAAGTGTAGTTTGCCGTTACTGCGTTTCAAACAAATTGTTATATCCTAAAGAAGACAATGCTCTTGCATTGCCTGCAATCGAAGCTTGACGTACAGTAACGATCGTGCATTCGCTTTCTGAATGAAGTGGTTATGTTGTTCATGTCTGAGTGTGCTTGCAACTGCGAAATGATTCCTTAGCACGTGAAATGTTCTCTGAAAAATCCCTAGCGCAGTTCTTGTGTGCCATGCAGCAATCATATCCAACCCTACCTATGCACCATTTTCGTTGTCTGCTTCCATTCATTTCCACCTACCTCTGTGAGCAGGGGTGGATATCAGAGGAGGCAAACGAGAAACAGTAATCTCGGTTCCTGTTTTTCAGAGATCCGCAAGCCCCCTTTGTGAATTTCGCACTTAGTTTTTGCCTGGTTTTGATTTCGGTCATACACCAAATCTATTTTGAAATGACCAAAAAATTAAATCAATTCGGTCATAATGTCCGAAAAGGTAGGCTAGTTTAATACTATTTCAGGGAGTTTTAATACTATTACGAGACAAATGACCGAATGATCTCAGGAAAAAACAGTTTTTTGCATTGTTATGTTAAAAAGTTTATGTACCCCTCTAAAGTGCACGATTAATAAGCTCTGAAGCAAGTCATACGTTTTTCAAAATAAAGCAACAGTTATGGGCAATTGTGCCAACGGGGGCCTTCAATGACTGTTTTAGGGGTACTTTTCTGAGTGTTTGCCTCAGGCCCCAAAAGTGTAATATCCATCCCTGTCTGTGAGGTTGGATTTTCAACCTTGTCCACATTAAAATAAAAGTCATGAAATCGACCGCTGGAGGTTGAGCATGACATGAGTTTAGCTCTAACCAACACGCCCCCAAGAATTTCAAGACCATTGTTGCACAGATGCAAGCTTAGTCGTCCCACTGATTAGTATATATGCTGTTTGTTTTGCATAAGAATGTAAATACAGTGGATATAACATGTGAAATGATAGTAATTTGTATCTTGTCGGTTGGTATTTGAACACCTTAAGAGTTGTAGGTAATGGCTGGGGCCGAGCACTTATGTAATATTTTCGAATGGGGCCGCGAGAACAAAAAGGTTGAGAACCACTGCTCTAAACAAACTTGCATCTGTTTGACATTTGACCCACTCACTCTACACAAAATGTGAAAATGGTTGCTATTTTGTGAAAACGACGTCACAATTAATTATCACCACGCCTCTGCAGTGAAGTTAAGAAACACTTGTCGCGGCAACTTAAAACAGCGGTTGGTAAGTTTGATCTAGCCTAGTGGTTTCCAAAGTATGGGTCGAAACCCGCACAAAAGTCGCGAAGTGTCAAAAAATGGTTCGCGCCGAGGTGATCCAAACTGGGGTTGTGTGTTTACAACATTACCACTGCTTGTCTGCGTGTAGCTTCGGTACTTAAGAAAACAGTAGATTGCTGACATCAAGAACGAACTCAGCAACTTACTGCCAAAATCACTCATGCAATCCTTATTTTTTCATACGTGGTTTGAGGCGTGTTCACCAAACTCAGATTTGGGTCGTGCTCAAAAAAGTCAGAGAACCGCTGATCTAGCTATTCTAACGCTAGCGGTTGAATTTTTTTTTGAAATCTATCAGTGTTTAAATAACAAAAATCCAATCGACTGATAAAAATTGAATTTTTTTTTCATTCTATTCACATGCGCTTTCTTGAAAAAAACAGATTGCAAGTTATCTGTAAGTTATGGACGTGTCAATGCCCTCAGTACGTACAAAATATAAAACATCTTTCTTCGTTAGATTTTGGTGCTAAAAACCCGTTGCAGTTGACTTATTTAAAATTTACTTAGGATAAGGTGGCAATCAAAACCAGATCAAAGTTGCAACATTTTCGGACTATGTACAGGTTGGACTCTGATTACTTGACAAATTTCTTTTTTTCCTCGCTGAGAAGATAATTGGAAATCATTGATGAAAATGTTAGGGCTCCTAGTGATTTCTGGTTGAACCGTCACAGTATCCCTACATGTTTAATCATAACAAATATATATCTTGAATGAATGCTATTGTTCCTAAACAGTGTCTATGGACTGATTGCGTAACAAAAATACTTTGAAACTGGATTGCTTCTTAGCTAAAGTTTGAGATTAAAGGCATAGAAAACATATATCACCGTTACATTCACGCATTTAGTTTTAAAACTTTACAAAAACAAAAATCTACGGTGATCATTTAAGGCTGCGGCTGATGCTGCAGAGAAGGGTAAGTTATACAGTATTTGTAGCACGCCAGAGTTATCAGAAATGAATTATTGCGATGGCCTTGAAATGAAGTTTACATCACCATTAGGTTAGATTCAGCAAGCTGGTGTGTCAGAAACAGCTGCGAAAAGCGTGTCTCCTTGTTTTACTTTCGGTTAGTGATGACAAGCGCTTAGGTAGAAGTTTGTATTTAATTAGCACCAACTTCCACATGGAGCTTGACCTCAGGTAAATATCAGCCATGATGCGAAGCATTTACACCATACACAATCACAAGAGTCCGAAGGAGGCAGAAGGGGTCCTGGACCCCTCCCTAGAGTTTGAAATTTGACCTTTTTCTAATACCTTTTTAGAAAAAAATGGTTGTTTTCTTATTTTCGAGTGGGAAAAATAAAATATCACCTTTTTTGGCATCCACTGGTGTAATCCTTGGCTTCCCCTTGAAAAATGCACCAATGCCCCCTGGAAAAATCCTTCCGACACCCATGGTCACAACGGTTGATTAATCATGGGCAATTGGTAAAACACGCTGCTTTGATAAAGTTCGCCTAAAGGGCTGCGCAGGAAAGGTTCCTGAAGCAGTTTCGTTGATTTGCACTGAAGTATTTCTTTGGCTTACACATCAAAACCTTGATTAACCTGACTATTTTTCGTACAACTTTCGGAATTGGGGGAGAATTGCTCCCATCGTCCCCCTCTGGCTACACGCCTGCCTTGACGGCAAAGGCCCTGAGGACTGTGCCCCATGGGCGTCATAGCTAATATGGCACTGTGCGTGATAAAAGGAGAAGTTGCAATTGCTCTAAATAAAGAAAATGCACTTGCGAAACATCAAAAAATCTTAACGAACTTTAGGTAAAGGTAAAAATGATAAATCAATATCAAACGGACGTCACTAAAATGCAGAAAATCTGACTGTTAAACTGTGAATGTGCATCATCATTTTTTTGAAAATATTGTGCATGCAATGTTTGATAATAGTTTTTTTTATTTTTCCAGCGCAGCTGTAGGTGATGTGAACAATCTCCAAATCGTTTTGTGTACCTTACAGCACGTTAGAGCAAATGTTTTATTGACGATCGGTGAACGAAATATGCCATGTAAAGGCTACTAAACAGGGTGATAGGGAAATAGCTTTCCAAGCGCTGCCATAGACCGACTAACCTGAACAGTGTCATCAAACCGGAGTCATACGGTTCGACAGTTGCTTTCGCATGAATTGGATCGATAAAATAGCTTATGTGCCAAGGAATGAGTTACAAGATTTCCTCGTGCGTTACAAGATTTCCGCAAAACAAGTGAGTTCATTTTGTTATTTTCCTAATTAAAAACCCCTAGCCAAAGGACGGGGCTATCGGGTGTAATGCCCCCTAATTTTTTTGTGGCTTCTGAACGTGCAACAAAACAAAAACCATGCCCCTCTGAAAACCTTTCCCTCAAACCTTAAATCTTCTCTACAGGTTTTCCTAATTGTAATTTCAACACTCGGGCATTGAAGTAGAAACATTTGTTATTAGCAACTGTTATTTAGGCAGTACGGTTTCTCCCCTGGATCCCGAGGAATCACTGTTGTCGACAGCAATACTGAAGAAATGCGTAATATTTTCTGACAAAAGTATTACTTAGCGCAATGTTCCTTACTGAAACCATGTTCCGCAGTTTCAACAAGTGACTTACTTCATTTGCACTTTAACAGCTTTTTCAATTCAAAATGGGTCGTAACGTGTTATACCTTTATTTGCGCATTTGGTCCGACACAGGGTCTCCTGACAAGGGTTAGTCACAGAACACAAATACGCGCTGACCAAGCACGTTACAGGTTCATAATTGGTGAAAACTGAGACTTACTCAATCCGTAAAGTAAATTTAACAGAGGAACAAACTGCATAAAATGTCACATCATTGAACTGCAGCATACAAATCTACTACCGCTAAGGCATTTTATGTCTTTACGTTATGGTCAACTCGACGCTAACGAATAATTGCATATATGGGGATGTGATGCAAAGTTTAATAACAGCTGTTAAAACAGTGCGCAGTGGTTGAGTCATAGACTCTCTGCTCTTGGTCGACAATTGTAAAGCATATGTTTGCATAAAATGCTCACAAACATACAGTACAAATGCTCAAATCAAAATTGTGCACGCATTAACGAATATTCCTGCTTGGTTAGGCCCTAATCATTGTGTATTTCTGTTTTGCTCATAGATCGAAATATTCTTATTTATCAAACATTTGTAAAAGTTCGTACAAATGGATCAGAAAGTCGTTAAATGGCGACATCACATTGCTATCAGAGAATTAAGAGAAACGATTTCTCGATCAAAATTGAAAATCTAGTCAGGATCAATCTGATTCCGTACGATTCATAGCAATAACTATTGCGATAATTTATTCATGTTTCAATCATTGCACATAAAGGGGGTTGGTCTACAAAACGACGCAACAGTATTGTTGTTCGAGAAAAATCTATGAATTTTAGCTAAGAATACGACGTACACGAATATTTGTATCACTGAAAATTTTACTGAAATTCTTGAAAATCCAGAGAAGAACCGATGATCCGGTGTTGTTTCTTTATTTCCATTCTTTACATTCGATGCAAAGTGAAGATTGCCAAAACAGTCGGAATGAAAACAGAATGAAATCTGAAATTTCACAGAAACCAATTCTGCGGTAAGTGCTATTATGGTTTCTTTGTAAGGTTGACGTTGAGAAGAACATCATTGGATACGTTTTAAGGATCAGCACAATCGTCAGAATTATATTATCATTATGCAGCAATATTGAGCGATTGGAAACGTTTGAAACGTTGTAGTGCAATTCCCACAGGCAAAGATTTGTTTCTGACGTGGAATAAGAGATGTAACAAGTAAAGATGTTCAAAACACTCGTAATGCGAGCAAAGCGACCACGTATTGAGGTAATATATGTGGAGTCTATAGTTAAATGTTGCGCTTGTGTTTGTGATTACCTTTCTATGATACACGTAACGACCATACTGCAATACCTTGCAATCTTATGAAGCTTTGAGCTACTGTTGAACGGAAATGGATTGGCTACGTCGCACACTCCCGGATAAGCATCTCCTGATTGCACTGTAACGTTGCGTGTCAAACTTGCACCTGCAAAGGATATAAAAGCAAGACATGGACACGATTTTCAATCGACCTGAGAAAAACAACCATGATGTTTGGTCAGTCAATCTGTAGAGCCATCCTGTACAAGATGTCATTTGTAGCAATAACTATTAAAATTTTTCCTGAGGGAAACGTATGAGTCGGTACAGTTTCAGTGTTAATGAAAGTAATGCATACTATTTTAAGCAAAATTCATTGACACTGGATGTACCAAAATTTTCTACACCGCCGTTCACCAAGTTGTCGAAAAAGAAACCAAGGCATTCACAACCGCGTAAAAGGCAAACAATGCCAATTTACTAAATTTTTCAAATAGCTATCCACACTAGCTATGTTTTATGTTATTGTAGTTGACACAAAATGATTTGTATTGCAATATTTTAAATGATGGAACATATATGACAATCTCTGACAGCTTCATCTTTTGAGTCAGGTGTTCTAACCACTGCTTGGCCGTAATAGATCTATGGGCAGATGTTGAGCAGCCATTCGATTGTCTCATCCTTCAGAACCATCAGGCAATGCAGTCCATGGGGGTCAATGGATTGGACATTGGAGGACAACATGGTCGACGGTTTGTTCTTCTGCGCCACACTCACAGGCCGCAGAGGAGGCCATACCCCATTTATACAAGCAGGTGCGGGAATGCCCGACACCGGCAGCTCATCAACTAGTCGCATATAACCAGCGAAATGCTTTGAGACATAATCAACTTTTTACATAATTGTAATGCAAATAGCTGCTAATCGTGATAGTCTTGGCACAGTGATGCAAATCACAGAGATACCATCAACATGAAGCACGTTTACTGGAATTTGGAAACAAAACTGCAAACCTTTTTTCTGTTTTCCAAACTTAAGTGCTTCAAACATAGGGGTTCGAGGACCTCTGCATTTTTCGTCAGTTATTTTTGAAATGCCAGCAGAACATGTGCCACAAGTTAGTTTCTTGCAAGTGACGCACATACACCTTGCTGCTTCTTGCTCAATGACATTTTCTATGTTTTCGAGGGAAATCACAGTTGACGAAAGAGGGAGTGGCCTCAACATTTTCAAGTGAAACTTTTTTCATGCGCACGTCGTGCATTAGTTGAGAAATGAATTTCAGTCTGCTTAAAATTTTACCAGTCGGCCTTTGAAACAACTTTTTTTCTTGATGCCGTGTTTATCGTGTTTCTTTGGCATAAATGTAATGAAAGGACAACGTGACTTTAGAAGCATCAACTGTTTGTCCACTGTCAACGTAAATCTCCCCTATATTTTCACTCATACATGGATGCCAATGTCTGGAAAACAACATGTATTGCTGTGAATCTGTCTGCTCCTGGCCCAGAAAACTCAAATATTTCAGGATAGCAGTAAGCCTTGCATGTGACATGTTTTCTGAAAATGTTAGAATACCGTAAGGTTTATTGTAAAGAAAATGANGNAGGTGAGCCCTCTGACACACTGGAGAGCAATAAACAACACTAGCTCACATAGGCTCAAGTCAAAGTCATTCTTTCCTTCTCTATAAGCTTCTTCGTTGGTGCATTTGACAACTGAATGAAGAATTACTTCTGGCGCGAAGTTCTTACATGCATTGCAAGTACTGTAGTCGGCTGCATCTATTTTTAGAGATTCGTGTAGGTACACCGGTGGCAGCAATTAAACTGTTGTGTCCCGAGGTTTTTCCTACCAATGATGATCTGTCATAAACAATAGAGCAGAGGTTCCAAACCTGAGGTACGTGCACCCCTGGGGTACATATGCCTATTCGAAGGGGTACATTTAGGGTTAGCAACAGAAGTGACGTATGTATTTACATATCTTTTATTTACAACTATTTATACATATATCAGTGGATAGTATTTTTACAAGCCGTTATATGCTTCTTTTTAAATATAATGATACAATATTTTGTCATAAGAAATTTCAGGGGTACATGTTCATATGTCGAAATGCTGAAGGTGTACATGCTTATCTTTCGAAATGCTGGAGGGGTACATGCTCATCTGTCGCAATGCTGAAGGGGTAGATGGTCAAAGAAAGGACGGGAAACCCTGCAATGGAGCTTGCAGCCAAGACACCATGAGATATTCTTGTACATGCATCAACTTCTTCATTACTGATGTCCTCTTCGTCTGAACTGCTGCTCACCAGGTGTGAACCGACAAACAACAGGTACGACTACATCTTCACCTGATTCATGTTTTTGTTCCTTTTCATATGATATGTCATCATCCATACACCAGTCAAGGGCCACATCAGCAATATCGTAGCCAAAATTTTTTCAGTAGGAGGCTTTAAGTTTGTGCAGGGGCTTGACATTCTGAAATTTGACAAAAGCTCCACTGACTTATACTGTTTCATATTTCAATTTGGGAGGGCTTGGAGCTTTGTTTGGGGAGCTAAGCCCACCAAAGCTCCTTCGCGGCGATGGGACTACTTTCACCAAATACCTGGATCTGAGTAACCTGGTAATGAAGTGATGAAACAACATGGGGTGTCAATATGCACCTCATCGCGGACCATTTTGTAGCTTGTTGGACGCAACTTTGTAGTTCTTCTTCTTCTTTTGAGCGAGTTGTTTCTGTCCACTGCTAGGCCGCAGTAGATCTCGGGGCAAGTGTTGAGCAGCCGATCAAGTGTTGAGCATGGTCTAATCGTCCAGAACTGTGAGGGGGTGCAGACCATGGAACGGTCGATGGATTGACATTCGAGGACAACATGGTCGACGGCTTATTCTCCTGTGCCACACTCACAGGCGGCAGAGGAGGCAATAATCCATTTGTACAAGCAGGAGAGAAACGTCTGACACTGCTGCGGAGGTGGTTAAGCCAGACCCACGCTGTTCTTTGGAGCGTCATTCCAGGAGAAGTGGTGCTGATGTCGGGATGAAAGTACTGAGTGTTGTAGGGTTGTCCAAACACTCCGCCTTCCATCGGTGACCCGCCCAGAGCGCCGCACTTCTGATGTTGTTTTCAGATGAACTCATGAGCTGTTGTGCGGCTGGCACAAATGGGTGTCTCTATCTGAGACGCAGTGCAATCGCACTCGGTTGACAGGTTAGCGCTGACTTGATAGTGGAAAAAGCAAACATATGGGAAATCCTAAATATCTTTTGAATCGACATTGAGTAGAGCTTGAAAACCAATGACTCGAATTGATTCGACAGTTTTTGTGACTCGACTTGACTAAGACATGACTCGATTCTGACTTGAAAAATTTAGATGACTCTGACTCGAAAGGCTTATGACTCGACTTGTGACTCTACAAAAATGACTCAGACACACCACTGGCAATTAATTCGGTATTTATTCGGCAGGGACACAATACATTTTCTATCTCATCCAACCAATTCTGGAGCTTGGTTGAATTTACGCTCTCTTGCTCGTTAATTTGAAGTGAACAGATACTCCGCCTTCACTACTTGTATATCCTTGGATACCCCTGATGAAATGGTTACAAATATGCCACTAAGAATTAAATTGTCGTGGAACGAACACTACCTATAACAGTTCTTCAAAGAAAACGACATGCGAAGAATGAAGCAACTGAAGAAAAAACGTTTGTGTGAACAATGACGCAGTAAACGTGAAATAAATAAAAAATGAAAGAATTAAGGCCACAAAGAAACTAATGAACATAAAAGTGAAGCTTGATGTAAATTAGGATAAAACAGCTTCCCTAATAAATCTATCAGTGTATTCCAGCATAAACGTGTGTTCGTATTTTTCAAAATACAGTAGGATGACGAAAACATACATGCTTTTGAATGATGAATGTGGTATGCACACACTGTGCGGTTCGCAAACGTTAAAATCGAATCCTGGCCGGGCAACAAAAATTGAGACTTTAAATGTTTGATTTGCTATGCTGCAATATGAGTTACGAAAACTCTACCAACATTAATATTTCCCACAAGTCCAAAATTGTTTTTGACCCTTGTTTTCACTCAAATAAAAAAAAGTCGTCATGGCGGCCGGTATATTTGCTGTTTGATATATTAACACGTACATTACTGTGTATTTCAATGTCAGGTAATGTTGTTTTTACAGACGAGAAAGTGCAATACTTCTGGTAAGTAACTAGGTGTATGTAACGATATATTTTGTGACTTTACGTTATATGAAAATGTATTGACTACGACGCAATATTATCTGCACATGCAGTGCCATGACTAAAGCTACAAAGTCAAGAGGGGCGGGTTTGAAAAATTTTTTGGAACCAATTAATGGCTAAAGTTACCGCTAAAACGTTGAGATAAAGCTTGACTTTGTACGTGGATTGTCACAGATGGTTGTTGCAAATGCAATAGAGGATGCCAGGTCGGAAAAAGCTCCGATTCAGCCTTTTTTACCCTCATTGTTGATAGAAATATGTGACATTACAAACCTTTTGGGACAACGTCAATAACCATCATCATTCCACTGTCCTCGTGGCCCAAATTGTGGCAATGAATTGTCATCGGTCCTGTGAACTTGTGAGTGATGAAACGAATCTGTAACGTATCTTCTTACTTAGCTACTACAGTACTTACGAAATCATCGTTGCCAGAGCCCAGACTACAACGAATTGCATTAGCATGCTATAAAATTCTCAACAGAGTAAACGAAGGCATACGCACATGAATGCAATAATAATCAAAGCTAAATATTTATTTGAAAACAGCAAAGCATTTGATGAAACAGACAATGCTGAAATTTATTGCGACACTGCATCCGTTGTTGTTCTAGAAAATTCAAGATTGATAAATATTATCAACTTAAAACTCAGCAGGATCTTTGAAATATTGCAAAGAAGCCTTTTTTCATAGTAGTTCTGTGACAAATCTGTTAAACAGTGAAGAGAATGTGGAACGAGAAGTTTTTTTAAATTCTGAATGAACTTGCCAAGTGGAAAAAAAATTGAAAGCTCTTTTGAGAGAAAAACAAAAGAATTCAATCCTGCCCATTTACTTTTGCATCATTTTGGAACTACTAGCAAAAGAAATGTACAGTAATTAGTCACCTGTACCTTCAGCATAGTCATTCTGTACCACAGAGTAAAATAAATATCTGCAAAATGTTTTGTAATGGTTGATGTGCCTGTTGATTTTATTTGGAGATTTACAGTGCACGCTGCAATCAAAATTTTGAGAAAGTGGTTGACGCTTTTGCAAAAGGTATCAGCATAAAATGAAACACCAATCTTGCATCACGCATTATTTTAAAAAGCACAACGCCAGAACGAATTCACGGTTATTCAAAAATAGTCTGTAATGCGAAAGTGTGGACAGGCCCGTAACCGGGTTTTGAGGTTTGGAGGGGCAAAATAAATTTTTTTGGGGGGCACGATTTTTGTTTTTATGATATTTTGAAACCAAATTTTTCTGGGAACAAAAAAATTTTGGGGGGGCACAAAAGAAATTCGAGGGAGCACTGCCCCCGAATGACCCCCGTGGCTACTGGCCTGAGTGTGGATTGTGTTTTTGAGGTAAATAAATATGAATCTGTGTACATGTTTTTTGTTGCTGTGACAAAGATCCTTTCGTCTTGTACAGCCGTAAAAGCGTTTTAGGTAAAGGTATACAATGTCATATTTTTCAGTATGTATTTCATTTGCCTGCCTATAAACTTCTCGTGTTTGTTTGTTAACAGAAATCACACTCACCGTTATGTTTGACAAGGGAGGAACTGCAACTACGTCACGAAAGACTCCACGGTCCGAGTAACCAATTGTACCCTGGCCTCCTTTTCTCCAGCGGATGTCGTGTCCGAGGTATTGGTCCCAGTTAGTTGGTCGCGAAATGTTAACTTGGAAATCTGTTAAATAAAACAATAAAGTACTCAAAAGTTTCAAAAAGTCATTTTAAAATTTCAGTTAGAGTAATAATATCTTTTGTTCCTGGAAAAAGCAAGATGTTTTTCAAAATAAATTATAACAAATATTAACTTGCGCAAAAACTGTTGATTTTCCTTTGTAAAACTGGAAGTCGGGCAACATTAGTAGGTTAAACCTATTTGCATATTAATCACCGTATTTTTCGTATTGAAATTTACACTTCTCATTATTTTGATTCCACAGCTTCATTTTATCAGCCATGTGCTCAGCCGCATAAGGTCCAATATATTTATTGTAGCTGATGACCTTCACCACAGAAAATAGGACATTGTCACGATTGCTATACAGGATTGCAACAGAAACAAATTGTGAAATGTTTCGAAAAAAGGTTTCACAACAAATATTGACGCGGTACTGGGTCTGCTTCAGTTACGTAAAAATTATATTTTGGGAAGCACGTCAATGAGTCCTCATCTTTGAATTATGACGGATATATTTTCATTTCCACAGTTTTTTCAATTCAGTTTGTTTCGGTTGTGTTTCAGAAATCGTATCAACGATCAACCACTGATTCCCCAACAAAGATCTACTTATCCTTTAATTAAGTCCCTTCAGGTCGTCGTTGCTGTCCCCTTACATTTTGTTTGGGCCCTTTTCCTTTGATTCTACAGTACAGTAGATAGGCTACTTCTAAAGTAATAAAGAGCCTGCTTATTCTTTGGTAAGGGTCCCTTAACAGCTTGGTTAGAGGCCTCTTACATTTTGACTGAGGTCTCTTGTTATTAGATCATACCATAAGCCATTTATGTTTCATCATTTCATTTTGNCTTCTTATCTTCAGATTGAAAATCCAAATGTGTTAAAACATACACACGTTTTCTACTAAATATTGTGTAATCATGATAATGAAAATATAGTCATAAAGAAAAACCCATAATGTTGGCCCCCTCAAAGAGCGAAAATTTAAATGGTGGCCACATTTTGCACACCTATTAAGACCACTACTGCCGACGACCAACCTGAAAGCTGTACACGTGCGTATGGAATGGGTGGAAGAAGTAAGGGCTTGGGTTAATCAGATACCATTCCTGAAGAGTATTCACTTCAACTTTATATCTGAAATTTCAAAAAAGATGATAGACAAAAATCGCTTTTTACTTCTTGCCGTGCCAGCAAGCCCCAGAGCATTATCAGTTCGAACTCTTTGCTGTTTTTTCATCGGATACCATCGAAACAATCTCCAGGTTTTGGAAAGCGGAACACTAATTTGACAAAATCAAAATAAACAATTCTGCCTTCAAAATGAGATTGACTATGAAGAACATTTAATCGTAGTGCTTTTTATTTCATCATCCGGTTTTGAACTTACTTTATGTGAGTTAGACTTTTGTAGCAATTTATGAACAGTAGCTTGCGGCAGCGGTAGTAGGGCATACGCAATTACTTTCACTGAAAAGTGTCAAAACGGATATAGACCTTTTTGAAAGATGAAAACATTTTCCATCATCATGTGTTGCGGGAGCAAAAACTTGAAAGCACACTTTGTAAAAGTACTTAACGCTCAGTAGACACAGGACCAGTAGACACAAAGCAGTGTTTCTAACCACATACCATTCAAAAAAATTTGTTGCAAGGTACTCCCAAAAATTCATGTAGTTGACAAAAGCATGTCTTCACTCAAAAAAATTATGTGCATTTTATTAAAAGAAGCATATATCCCAAACAAGGCTGTAAGCTTCCAATTACAACCATATCTTGATTTTTTTAAAACGTTTTCCTTTCATTGATATACGTCCTCGCGTATGCTTTACAAAGTCAAAGTAAATGCTTTATTTAGGGAATTTTTGAAAATCTTGCCACACTTGCGTAAATGATACATGTGTCCTTTAGCTGGTAGTACCTGTAATGTGTTGGACGAAAAAATCTCTTCCTGTTCATACCAAGATTGGCATCCGCTTCAAGCACAAACCTTCTTTCTATATCTTTATCTGTTTTGTCAAGAAAGTTCCCGACAAATGCCGGTCTGGCCGGGAGCTCAGTTTGGAGCTTGGTTTGTTGTGGCGGACCGGTCACTTTCAGCGTCACTAAGACTTGATGGTGAGGTGGTTCATCTGCTGTGGAAAACCGGTCCATTTATGTGCTTGAGGATTGTAACTGTGTATGATAATGAAACGCGATAGCAAGAAAAGAATGTTATTAAGTAATGGTCATAGTACAGGTCCTCTCAGTACATTCTATTTAAACAAATTTAACTTTGAAATCCCTTCTGCTGAACCTCCTTTGAAAAATTTCCGTTTATGCATCTGAATCTCCTTTAGAAAACCACCGTTATGCATTCCATCAAACGGAATGCATAAGGGAAGTACACAAATGATTATTTGGCCTATCGTAATGATGACATAGCTCAGCGTGCTCCAACTACTTTTGACCTACGGGCCATTTTACACAAACGAGACAACTTGCGGCCCACTTCCAATAAAATGATATATCAACAACAAATTCACAAGATTTAAAATTGAAAAAGGAAAATAGGTGAGCTGAGTGATTGTGCCATTGAAATATTACACAATAGCAATAAACAATTTATTACCAATCTCTATCAGTGGGATGCCTGTGGTTGAGGCTTCACTGACAATATTGTTCCTTTAACAATACCAATATGTTCATGGTAGCGACTCTGAGACTATCGTCCAGTATTTCGTCGGTCGTTCGATTTCTCTTTTTAGATTTGACTTGCTTCGTCGTAGAAAATGTACTCTCACACACGTAAGTGTTTCAGTACATCGAGTGCATTTAAGTTCGAAGTTTTTCTGTTTGGGAAACCTATCTCTGCTGACTATTATCTAACAGCGTTAATGACGTACATTATTACGCCGTTAATATTGTGTACATGTTACACCTGTTACCAATAAAATCACCTGCTGTAACATAAACACACCATTAAATCCATTAAATTAAATCAATACTGAGGAAGCTCGCGGTCCTTTAAAATTCTGTTCGTGTGCCACGTATGGCCCCCGGGCCTGTAGTTAGACCACGCTGGAATAGATTATGCTTGGCCTATTTTAGTTATATGTGACGAATAGAAAAATCATATTTTGTATAATATTAAAATTGAATAAGTTACTTTCCTTCCACTATTTGCCGTTGGCTACTGAGAAATTGTTTTAGGAGTATTGCAGATTTCTATAAGTTAAAGTAAGAGATATTTTTAATGAAACTTATCTCGGAACTCTGAAAATGTTTGAACATCACGCTTAGGCTTCATAGCATCAAAACAGTTCCTGTTACGCTTTAAAGCAAATTCGGGTCTTCCTGCGCAACAGTGAACTTCAAATGTTGAAATCGACGTTTGTAAATTTTTTTGGATAAAAACCAGTTGATTTATTGCAAACATTTAACAAGCAATTTCAAGTTTGCGTATGATCAAAAAAATCAAAATAAAAAACAAAACGTTTTAAGATTTTCTGTCTATGATCTTTTAGTAATGAAAATTGAAACTGTCTGAAAGCAATGTTTGCAATGAGCTAGATTTCTACAATTCATGCTTTTACTGGTCGCACCACTTCATTGACCTCCTCACATTCTCAATGAGGAAGGTTAGCATGACCAAAATCTTAGTCTAAAACAAAGCAAGTCGTTTTGATATCAACTAGTTTGGCGACGTGAGACAACTGTGGTTTGACAATGTAATAAAATGATTTAACCAGTGTTTTCGAAATTTCCAGGGGACATGTAACACGAGCAGCAAGTATGTATCACAGCAGTAGAAGAAATATTGTATCACACTTTTGCGGCTGATAAGTCAAACTTTTCGGCTGAGAAGTCATGTCAACACTCTTTACATATTGCTCCAAAGTCGATACAGGAGAACTGTGTGTAATGCAAAACAGTGATTGATTGATTGATTTCATGGGATCAGGAGAAGGAGCGTTTTTTCAGCAAAATGAAAAGTCAACCAACATAGAGTATAAAATACTGAAAAAAGACAACAGAAAACCATCGCAGAAACTCCAAAACTGTATAAATGAAAACTTGGTGTATG
>JGI24158J21664_10000987_pt1 | contig 29840 bp, 18 predicted proteins | sample Ectturendosymbi3_FD_21664 | JGI IMG/M metagenome (IMG submission 21664)
AGAATACAACTTGTGCAATTCATCGATTGTCTCAAGTGAAGAATGTGGGATAAGAGTTGTATTCGCATTATTGCACCTAAAAATTTAAAGCTGTAAGTGCGGCAGCAGCAGCTGGTTGCTTCTCTAATATGATCACAATTTTTGATACTTTTCATTCTGGACAGTTTCAGTGGTGACACTGCTCTAGTAAAAAAACGTAGGTTTTGGGACTAAAGCAAAACTTGCGAGATTATGTTTTGTGTGATTTTATACCGACAGGGAATAATTATACAGCAGGCTTTCCTGAACAATTTATTGTCGTATAATGAAGATCACGGCCAATTTATAGTCGATTCTCAATTACTTGTCCAATTTAACCTGTGCAAAAAACTAACTGGAGCTCCTCGAGCTTGTCACAAAGATTATTCCACAGGTTAAATCACGAAATTACAGCAGCCTGCCAACTCGGGGGCATCGATTTATTTTGGCATGTGCTACTGTCTTTTTCATGGTTCACCTTTGTAGACTGCATTAGACTATAGTTTTAGTTTCTATGAAGTGGACAGTGTTCATTGGCTATAACTGCAAGAGAATGTCCCTTGCACGATCTTATGCAGCCCAAACAGTACTTCATTCAATATCACTGATCATGTTTCCCGGTAGAACCCTTAAGTCGTTTGCCTAAGGTCGTATTTTTTTCAAAACGAAGTTTTGAGAATCCAAAAGAAGACAGTTGACCAAATGCCTACAAAACGCTGCGCCATTTTCAAGGAAAATCAGTCGCAAAAATACCTGCTTTTTGTGCGTGCGAATAGAAAAAACGCTTCATCCATTTTTGCAGCAGTCAACTAGCGATTGGTCCGAGCGAACATCAAAAAAGTAATGAAGAGGAGGAAAAACCACAGGTTGGTAGATTTTGTTACTGGAATCTGTAAATAATTATTAAGTCAGCTTGATATTTAAAGAGTCTGCGTAAAGAATTTTAAAAATCATATTTCGTCATTAAAAAGGGAAAAAATTCTGAACGTTCCCAGACTAGTATTTTGAGTGGCAATGTTACATGCATTGCATGAGAAAGTTTCAACTGATTTTCAAGTTGTCTTTTCATCGGTTCTAGCGAACGGTAACCTTAATATATCCTTAATGTAGGTATAGTGGAGACATTAGTGTTTTGTGCATTCTTGCTGCATAATACCCAGTAATATTCCATTCGTGATTCAACGCAATGTACTTGTTTGCGAACAGTCCAACAGTTGACAGTTGACACGATAGCCTGGAAATCTGCATCACCGCAGTGGGTCGCTGATTGCTGTGGCGCATGCAAACGCCCAACGCCTTTGTTCATCGTTATTCTGCATCGGCATCGAACTGATAACGTTACGCTATTCTGACTTCACGCTCAAGTGTATTGGAGGTTTTTCCGTTTATATGAATTGGAGGTTTTGTCTTATATCTGAATAACTTAGAATGCTACTGCAGAGTAGTTAACGGACAAAGTGGTGAGAACCTTTATTTCACCTTGCTTTGGCTTGGCAACTTCAAGACGCCAGGTTGCTTAGTTGGGAGACCGACCTGTGCTACTGCAAAAACTGGGTTGACCCCTCAACTAGTAGGGATCTTTGTGGAATCGTAATCTACCGACTACTCGGCACCGCATCCAACCAAAGCCCTACATTGATTTCTACATAGCCTAGTCCAAAACAATAACGTTAAAGCGATAAATTTAATATCTGAAACAATGTTAAGAATTTCCACAGTCAGTAAGTTTCCAAATTCAAACCAACTGAACAATTTTTGATACTCCATTGCTTCTAATCAATCTGATGCTATCCAGTTTTTGGTAGTTGTAGGTTCAGTATTTGAGATACGCAAAGGTTTGACCTTTTATCTCTTTAGATCTTGTAAACGCTCTGCTTGCCATTAATCGTCAACGAACAAATGTGATGAAAGTATTCATGAAAGCAGACTTAAAATTATCATATATAGGCAAAGATCACTTCACACACAGGATTCTTTTGTTGCTCTACCTTTATCAGAAATAAGCGTGACTAAAAATTACTGCTGTTGCTGATGATGATGAAAGGCAATTTTTGTTCGGTGGTTGTTCACAACCAGACCTGTTCTTGCCTTCGACAAGAAACCTTAGTGTTTTCATTCAAAAGCACACATTTTGTATTATTTCAATGTCAAGCTCCGTTTGCAGTGATCTTTAAAAGTATCAACGGAAATAAAAACTAATTTTGAAATGCAAACGCGGGAATAACTCAGTTTTTCACAAAGTTTTACGCTATCTTTGCAGATGGAAAGACTGAACGCACCAACGTTTGCTGCAGCTTTCAACGCCTTCGCTTTTCAACAACACTCTATCCCAAACGTAAATGACGAGGCCAACTTTAAGCATGGAGCGACACCTTCGTGCTATCCTGCGAACAGAACTGACGACTCAAGCAAATAACTTCAAACGCTCCTTTGCGTGCTGGCGTTGAGGTGATATCCCGTGTTTTGCAAGAACCACCCAACAAACATGAAACTTGTTGAATGGCTGATAGTTCACTGGCGATAAGGGAGGTTATATATTTACATTAGACTGCCAAAGAAAAGTATGATGAGACTGCCAAAGAAAAAAGTATGATGCAGATCATACTGATTTGTTTCAGAGCTTTGAAAAGCTAAAGAAACGTTACCATTCAAAGTCTTGTATCCGTTTTTCAAAGGTTTATAGCAAAGTTTGCCCAGTTTGGGAAGACGACAAGATTCTTCTCGATTGCGTAACAAGTTTAGTTATGATAAATAGCATTTGTTATTACAGGAGCATGTGAAAATGTATTGCATTCCCAGCTATTTGACACAGCAACAACTTTCAAGCCGGCTGTCCTAATTTTAGTCATACTGTTTTACTCCCTTCGGTGCTGAGGAAATAGTTTTGCTTTTGTTCCAGTCGTTGTTGTTCAGTTGTAGAAAACTACACGGTTTTTAGTCACTGCTTGTTGCCTTCTTTTTCATGAGAAGTGTGCTTGCCGTAAGATCCGCTGGAATGTTACTTTGACAACTATTTTCACTGAGAAAAACTTTGGACATGTTAATTTATGTGTACCGTTCCGCTTGTAGGAGTTTTTACCGATTCAGGTTTTGCAAGCCTGTTACGAAAACAAACAGTTTTTCTTTGAATCTAATTGTAATGCCACGACGTTTTCCAGCATGCCGCTTTCACTACTTGTTTCGAAACCAGAAATCACAAGTTCTTGCCACTGATAATAATGTCAGATCTACTTCAGCAAAGGCGATCGTCGTGCAGAAATTGAGAGGAATGAACCACGAATGAAACTGACCACATACAAGTGGAGCTTTTGCAGCTCAGAAGTCAAGAAATTCGACAGTGAATTGTTGATCTTCTGGCAAAGTTTTTTCTAATCGAATCCTCTATTTGAACATGAGCAGACATACATATCAGTTATCAATGCAATAACTGTAAGATCATTCTAACCGTAGTAACGTCAGCTGCAATTCGTTCTGCCGAAGCTAACAAAACGATCCAGTGCCAACAATACCTTCAAAAACATTCCATATGTAGGTTATCCTGCCATTTCTACTGCAGCATAATAACGATTGCAGATATACGTAATCTGACTGTGCCGCCTGTTTCCAATTGTTGCCTAAAATTTCTTAATATTTTATGGTGCCTATACAAGACGTAAAATCCAGGTTTTGTTTCGTATGTGTGAACCTGGTGATTGCGTATATGCTTATTAGCGCCAGCGATTTCTTGCAAACTGTAGTCAAGCAGGAATACGCTTTTCATTTGCTCTTCCGCTGTTCCCGTAAACGTAATATTACAGCGTGTTATACTCCAGCGTTTCATGACAGAAGTAGTTACTTTGACGATGTTCAATCGTGCAAATGCTAATCTGCAGTGCAGGTAGAAGCCTCAATTTTTCTGCCATCAAGTGGTGACTTAACAGTTTGTAAAAAATGCGTTTGTTTTTATTCACTGTATATTGTTACTGTGAATCAAACACTACTACCTCTTAATGATGAACGTGAGCAAGGTTTTTGTCATTACATGCTTTTTTCCCTGGTCGTAATAAACAAATTTAAACAGATTTTGCTTTCACCTCAACTTGAACAGCGTTCCAGTTACGAGCATTGTCAAGGTGTGCTGAGTGGTCAAATATTCACCATGGTCAAATATTCGCAGTGTTTCTATTTGGGATGGTTGAAATGCTTCTGGTAGTCACCAGAAAGCTCAGGTGTTAACGTCAACAGCCGTATTGTGTTTTTCAAAACTGCATCAATTGTTCTGATCTGCACCTGAAAGCGCACGTGACTGGAAAATACGACATGCGTCGCAATTTTGTACGTCTTCACTTCACCATGGTCAGATTCGAAAAGCGCAAAGGAGTAACTTAAATTGTTTTTGAGGAAATACATGCTCGGAAAGTGTTGCGTGATAACTGCAAAAAAATCTTTAACTTTGTACAAGTTGCAGACTTTCATGCAACCTACCTGACAAAATGTTCTTGTTTCGACGGAAAAAGTCAGTTAATCTAAATGAAGAAGCGGGCTTGTCCATGGGAATGAGATTTGTCCCATTAAAAGAAATTATATTCTCAAGTTGAATGCCGTTATTATATGCTCAAATCACAGTAAGTACTTCACGTTGAGACTCAGCGCCATGGCTGAGTGATTTGAGGCCCAAAAATAAGGTTGTTGGGTCATTTTTTAGTGACACTAAAGAAAGGTCGCTTAGTTTTTATTGGACCCCCTTAGCCCATGAAAATATTGGGGCGTTTTAGACACGGCTCTGAGGAAGCGAGATATTCCATGTACAAAATGTTGCACTGTACTTCGCATCGCACGCGATATGGCATAGCAGTTATTATTACGGTCATTTAAAGTCATATTTTTTGGGCTACAGGAAGCTATGAAAAAAATTTTTGAAACAAAAGTTGCACCCCTAGGACGTCTGTAACAAAGGTTATAAAGCCATAAAAAGTGATATTTTCCATTTTAGGTCATAAAGTCGTATTTTCAACCTAATTTGATAAGGAAACCATTGAAACAAACTCAAAATATGAGGTGAAACTTCTGTATTGCTAGGTCTGAGCTGCAACCTGCAAATCGAACCAACTTGCGCACCATGAGAATGTTGGCAAAGGCGTAAGTGAACAATATTATTTGAATGAAATATAGTGTAATTCACTGCCCATGGGCGTCGGATGAGAAGAAATGAGGGCCAAGCCCCCTTGAAATTTGTCGTTTTTCTATTAAATATTTAGCAAAAAGGTCGTTTTATTAGTTTTAAGTGGGTAAATGAAATTTTGCCCCTTTTACCCCCCCCCTGGAAAAATATTTTGACTACGCTTGAAAACATCCACGTTTGACCTCCCTGGAAAAAGTTCTTCCGACGGCCATGGGACTACCTAAAAATCCATGTTCTTGCTGCTCCAAAGAAATAAACCAATGTACATGGATGTTTTCAAATAATTGCTACAAACAAATCATATATTTTTCTCACATTTTGAGCTGTTCATTTTGCAGGGCTTCAACAAGCCATGGGGCTACCATCTCTTGTTCCTAATTTCATTGATAATCTTTCTTTGCACAGTATTTAAAAAAAAATAAAGTCATATTTTATGAAAAATCAAGTCATATTATCAAAATTTTAGGTCATAAAAATTGGTCCTACCCATTACTTTGGGACAGAAAAAATGTCCCGTAGACATGCATGTGAAAAATGCCAAACCGAATGCACGAGAATATATAAATTCGCTTTTTGCTCAACACTGAAAGACAATACGGGAGATTAACAAACACATCCTACATCAAATCAGTTGTTTGTGAAGCACGTTTTGCACCGCAGCGTGATGGAACTTTTCTTCCGAGGCAAACATTTCCTTATTCATAAACTGATCGGCTATGTTTGTGACGTAATACGAAGATATTTCAAGTAGGATGAGCTAATGCACATGATGTCAGGTAAGACTTGTACTGCGTCTTTCTTAATGTACAAGTAGTCCAGCGAACTCGCAGGAAGCAAGGAGCACTTGTTGGTCGATGTTCTAAACCACTGCGTTGACCTCATAGGTGTAGCCAGGGGCGGTCATGCCCCCCCAATTTTTTAGAAAATATAGTCATTTTGTGCATTGAGAGGCGTTTTTCCAAACAAAATAGTGTTATTCGCCTAAAATCAAACATTTTGGTCCTCCCCAAATTTTGTTGCCCCCCCAAAATTTCTGGGCTGGCTACACCACTGGTCGACCCCACTATCTGAGAAGTGCATAACTTGGAGAACAAACAAATCCTTCACGAACGTATTATGAAACTAAACCTATTTTGTACTTGGGCTCTTTTTCAATTCGTCAGGATTAGCGCCGTTTACAGTGCATGCAATACCCAAAAAAGGTCCTCTTCGACCCTTTCAATCCTAACGTTTGTCTTTGTCTCATACTGTGTCCATTTGAAGATACTCTGGAATATCCCAAATCTGCCCCAAACAGTGTTTCCTCCAAAAAAAATTATACACTGAGCAAATGTTAGCAGAATTCTAGATGAATTACAAACTTCATGAATTATTAAAATAAGTACAAAATCTTCACAAAAAAACGAACAAAGTGCACGTTTAATGCAAATAGCTTCTTGCTTTACCAAGATTTATACACTTTGTCCAGGTTCGTTGCTGAATTTTGGTAGGTATTTATTCATTAATGATATTTACGTTCAATTCGAAATGTCTTGCAAAAGCGCGAGTATGAAATTCACTGTGCAAATGACCTGGTGGTCCTACTCATTTGCGCAACTGAGAAAGAACACCAGCCGAAGGGGTACATGTGCCGCTTTATGGTCCTTTAAACGATACGTAGTGCATTGAATTGAATGCATTGGAGCAGGTACTGAGTAATTTTGCTCAGGTGAAGGCCAAGACGCGTGGATGCCGAAACACTGTGTAGGTTTGGCAATCCATTACTGTGCATAACTACCGAACAGTTACAAGCCAAAAGAGCAATCGCAAGCACCGCCTCCCTCATTTTACCAGATGTGCATCTCATTTTCGGCTGCTGCACTCTCGTAACGACTTTAGTCAGGAATGAAGACTTACTAACTTTGCAAACATGTATTGTTCCCAGCTTGCTTTCAAAACATCACCACTTATTTGAATTAAAATCACAAAAGTTTGCATTAAAAAGAGGTTAAAAAAAGTTATTTGAATTTGTGAATAAATGCTGCATCTTCAAATTCCACGGTACACCCTGTCGTGCTACTAAGTGTAATCTTTGACACGAGCCGATGCAGGATGCTGGATTTTCACAGCGCCATCTTGTTTCCTGAACTTGCACTTAGTTCATCACCTACAGATTTGGAAAGCTCTGCAGGTGTGACTGTGGTTTTGCAATACAAAAATAAATAATTACTTGAAGATCAACAAAACTGTGACTTGAATCTTCATCTAAAAATCTAACACAGCCAATTATTTCCGCAGCTGTTTATTACGGACGCGCATTTATATGGCGTAGCTTCTTTTTTGAAGATCTCCAGCTATCTTTCCAGGTTATGCGTAAATCTTCCAGGGCGTTACTGTTAATAGATCTCCTACTTTACAGTCGTACATTTCATTCATTTTCTTACCCATTTTTCCTATGGGGAAAGTCGCAAGGTAGTAGCCCTGGGATTCGAACTACCTCACGGTTTTCGCAGTAATAGACGTACAAGAAGTCCTAAAACTGCTCACAAAGATGACGCAAGCGTTTCACGAGTACTAACTGCCTAAATAATAAGTGTGTAAAGCTTTGACAATGCGCTGGCCCTTATATTGCAACTCTGCCGACGACAGATGGCAATAACAGACCCAAAGCAGATATTTGCAGGCAGTGGCGTAGCCAGCCCAAAATTTTGGGGGTGCAAAAATGTTTTGACTTTAGGCGAACAACATTAGTTTTGTTTGGGACACCGCTTCTCAAAGCACAAAATTAGATAGACTAAAAATGTTGACAGGGAATGAACCCCTGGACCCCCTTGTCTACGCCTTTAATTGCAGGTACCGGAATATCTACCGCATTTGAAACATGTCATGATGTCCCTCGACATAGCCAAATTGCCGCATCAGTCTGTATATGCCTATACGCCCAAGGTTGAAACGAGAAAGGCATAAAATTAAACTTATAAGGGATGACGCAAGGTGTTCACACTGGCTATCATTAAAAAAACGTACTGATAATTTTGAACTGGTATCTCGAAAACTTTTCGACTGAGATAATTGAGAATCACTAAAATTGTTTTTGCACAAAACTGTCACAGAAGAGCTTGGCAGCTCAGCAAAATCAAGTTATATGATTGCATCACTTTTTAATTGCAGTAAAATAACTCGCAAATAGAAACTGGCAACGTTGCGCAGAGAGCACAAACGGAATGTCAAGTATTTCAACGAAGCTGTCTGCAGTGCAGAGGTTGAAATAAAAAGCCTTATGAGCAGTGAAAATCCCGCTTGTCCAATATCGCCACGCCTCGGGTGTTGGGTGTACGATGAATAACCCGTATCATGAACCAAGGTTCGCGACAGTTATTTTGCAGCTCAAAATTACATCATTCACTGAATGAATGTGCTTGGGACTTATCCAGGTTGCATAAAATCTGACTTGGCAGTACTTTGTGGGAAGAAAATGTACATCGCATGGTGAAGCCTTCCGTTCAGGTAGGTTAAGTCTCAATCAAATAGTCGAAGAAGACGTTTTGCCGTTTTCTGTATTCATTCGCTGTATTCCCGGACGAGCCTTCTTCCATCGTCCATGCCTGCTCCTTGGACTACCAAACGCTTGATTGCTTGAAAAATGCGGCCTTGGTTTCTTGCATCTAATAATAGAAGATTACAATAAGGTCCTACTATATGATGGTTTGTTGAAACGGAATATACATGACGCTTTTGTAATAAGAGAAACAGACACAAGTAGATGTTTTGGGAACAAAGTTCTTAAATTAAAAGCAAAAGACGAAAACCTAAACTCGTGTGTACCATAAGAAAATTGAAAAAAACACGAAAGGCTAAATAATTTCAAATGATAGTTGTTCACTGTATTAGGTTTTTGATCAGTATCTTTCCTAGAATTGCTTCAACGTAATTTCTGCAACACAATCTTTCTATTAATTCTTCCAACCAACTATATTAAGAATATCTGATAAATAGCGAAGGAATGTTAGGCTTTACGTGTACATTTTCGCAGTATAACTTTTGAATCGTTAAGTAATTTGAGTAAGCAAATTAAAACACACTTCACGTTAATTTTTTTGCGATCCTCATTCCCATAAAATATATTGTTGGATTTAACACTCTTACTTAAAGGTCTAAACAAATGACTGTTTTTTCCTAAATTTTTTTAATGTGGAAATTGCAAATTCAAGCCAAAATTTTTGTTTGAAAATATTGTGACGCTTAGTAATCTTGTAGAAAATGCGTGCATTTCTTGTTTCATCGAGATATGGTTTAATCGCCAATACTTTGAAGCGGCCGGTACGATTAAGCCTAATGTACGTACTTCATACATTCTCGCATTTTTTTCAAGGCACGTTTGTTTTCATTTACTTCAAAACTTCGTCCTGAGACACAAACATCTCGATAGGCCTTTTATAAAATCTGCAAAGGGAGCATACTATTTTGCAGACATTTTGTGAACCAAAATGTGGACGCTTTTTAACTGAATTTATAGCAAAGACCAGTCCAACAGCCTTACCTGCAATTTCGCAGTCTTAAAATGAACTTTTCGGCCTCGGTTAATGTCGATGAAGTGCACGGTAAGTGCTGTCTGTGCAAAACATCAGGACGCATTAAACGGTTTAAGCCCTTCACCACACAGCGGCACCGCCACAAGTTCGCAAATTTCATCCGTTCGTTATCGTCAGCCTCGATAAATTCTTTTTCATATTTATCGGAGGTGTCTGAGGCACAGACAGCAGCTGTTTCCGTTTGACCAGCAGGTAGACAGTTATTTGGGCCGTTGCAATTGTGATTTACCGGTTCCACGTCTTGATTGGTGCTTTCCTCAACGTAAAATTCGATTAATCGCGTTAGATCTTTCGCAACGACATCAGCACAAGTGTATTCGAAGTTGGCGCGCAGATTGTTTTCATGATCGTTTTCTAACATCCATCCACTTCTTTTCGCCTTGCGCCTTGGCATCATCTTGCGTTCCTCCGGAAGTCGTGGTCTGGCTTGAAAACGCAAAACCAAATTCGTCCAAAAGCAACTACAATCTTACTGTGAACTTGTTTGACTGCACGTAGAAAATAATCTTGAGCACTTATGAGCAAAAAACATGTAAACGACTCCTATTGCATGGTTTTTAGAGATAAATTTTTAAAAAAAATAAGGTTATCTAATTCGATCCCTTAAAACAGTAGTTAATCCACACGCTCATTTGAAGAATTTCAGCATTGAAAAGTGTTACTCTTAAAATTTCTTGATTATTTGAAAAATTGCGTCATCGCCTGCTATTACTCTTGACTTTTCAAAGTTAATTGTTCATTTTTTCCCAAGAGAATGTATACCTCAACCAGGGCCGGATTTACTAATAGGCTATGCAGGTTTATGCTTAGGGTCTAAGATCCAATGTGCCTCCAGCAAACTGTGCTACGCATAGAGTCAGTTAACCGTATATGATCACTTCGATAAATATTCGTCAAAATTATATGTCTTAGTCATTCATGAACTTTATTTTTATTCACCTAATCAGATTCCGTGTCGATAACGCCAGGGTTTTCCAACAAGTTTCCATGAAGCTTAATACGACCGTAGGTCAAGCCGCATGCCGACTATTGTGTTGATATACTCAAAGCATGTTGGTTGCGTCCTGTGTTTGGTAAATCGTTCCGATTTTTACGTCTGAATTAACCAAAAGAACTTGCGGCTGTTCGCATTTGGAAATGCACCTGATCAAAGCATAAGTTCGTACTGCAGATAATATGTGCAGGACTAGCAGCACTATCCCACAATAAAAAACATATTTCCTTTATCTGAGCAATACTGTAGTTTTGTTAGCATTTTATTACGTGAAGCTCGTTTGGTATTTTTAGATGTTTCTTTAACAAAGTCATTCAGAAATCAGATTGCGTGTTTTGCTCGTGTGTGAGAGATTTTTACAGTCGTGGTAAACGAGTCGCGACGTGGTCCTCACGTTGTGCTTTAACGTCTTTAACTCTTTATGCCGCCACACATGTGCAGTGTGTTTGTTTTTTTGAGCACAGATAAAAAACAGATGTGAAGCTTATAAAAAGCGTGGGCGATGCGTTTTGTCAGCCAAATATAGAAACCGTGACGATTTCGGTTGGTTTACCTGGAAAAATTAATAATCCTGTTCCAGCCAGCCAAGAACGATTTCAACAATTGCGTGTCATTGGACGCTTTTGCGTCGAAGGCAGCAACAAGCGCAGTGATCGTGGGCACTTTTGTAATGATTTATAATTTTATATTGACCGGACTTTTAGAGCGTCAATATCGTCATTTTCGCCTTTGCCCAAATTGAATAACCCTTTTCTATTTTTTCCTCCTAACAGTGGGAAAGGGGGCCTCACAAGTGGATTAGCCTAGGGTCTCGAATCAGCTGAATCCGGCCCTGACCTCAACTGAATCAAACAAGGGAATGAAATACCCGATAGTGGTACTGCGGAAGCAGTCCACAAACATTTAGAACAAAGTCCTACTTCAAAAAATAACAAAAATTATTTGCATAACTGAAAACGCCATCATTTTCCCTTGCTACACATATAGCTTTGTTCTAGTATAACATCATACTTTAAAATAAAAAATAATCAATTGTCTTTTCCGCAAACCTTTGCCTATTCTTTCTTGTCACTCTTGTTTGCATGTGAAAGACTATGAGCAGTAAAGCGAAACGTGAAGAAAATTGCCTTAATTGCGCAACTACGCAGTTCTGTGCTATCGCCTGCCCAAAAATCATTCATTTTCGTATCAGAGCAAATGAGGCTCACAACACTGGGCAGCTGCATGAGAAGCAAACCTACCCATTCGTCGCTACCGAACTGATCGTATGCGGTTCAACCGCACAAACCCCTTCGTTCTGGAATATTAGGTGCAGCTTGAACTCAAAACTGTCCAGTACTTCAGAAGTTAGGCAGTAATTTGTAAAAATTTAGAATTCTGATTTGAAACGTTTTTTTTTACAGCAAAATATTAACTATTGTTACATGCTTCGTTTCTGGTTAATTCCAGTTTTCTCATTCTTCATCACTGAAACAGATCTAAACTCATAAAATTCTCTCATATCGTCATGAATGCCTGAAGCCGGGCTGTTTTCTTAAACAGATCACTCTAAAAATATAGTGGCTCACACAAACTACTGCAATTGCAACACAGACACCAAGATGTTTCAAGAAATGCGGCTTCGCAAGACGATGACTTGTCCTTTACCTTGGCAATGCTTTTTGAATTCTGCAAACTGGCTGACACAGCAGTACCTCTTATTTAACGTGGACACCTCGCACCTGGAAAGCAGCTGATTCGCACTTTGCAAGCAAAGGTTAAAAAGGCCGCCGTTATCAATGTGGCTTTCAGCATGATTTTATTTCAACTGCAGTGTCACTTCGCCGCGGGTAGTCTTTATTGACTTCTTTTTGCGTCTTTGTCTTTGTGTTTGCTGCACAAGGTTGAGTGTTGGGGGCCGCTAGACATATCCAACAGTGTCAAACCATTTTGCACTTCGCGTTTTACACAAGCGGGCTTGTAGTTTCTGTCCTTCCAGACGACTGATTAAATATTTAGGATTAGAACACTAAAACCAGCGCCAAGGCTGCACAAAGAAAGCCTTTTACAGGAAAAATGCTGAAGTTCAAAAAACAAAATATTTCAGACGTTTTTGACTATTCTTCTAATTATTTTGCAATGTTTTTGTTGCTGTTATGTGCAGTTACATCTATAATCTTCGGAAACACTTTTTATGCAACTTAATTCTAGCTAGAAAAATGCCGAACACGTTTGATCGTCTCTTTACTGTTGTTAATTCTGTGCACACCCAACAAACCAGAAGTTCCACCTCTGGCCAATACACTTGTCACCCAGTTTGCTTCTAATTTGGAAAAAGACCAGTCAGGTTCAAAGGCTCATGAATCTGGCAGCACTGTTAAACAATTGTCAACAGTCACCTTCAAAAAAAACGATACAGAAACTCGATTATAGAAAGATACAAGAATCATCATGAGCAATTCCTTCCGTATGTTGTCCTCTTCCTCACAACCAGAGAACCACCCTGAAAGTCGGCATCCATCTTCCAAGTTTGAGTTATCTTATGTGATGTGACTGTCAATGCATGTAAATACTCATGTGCGCTGGTATGTGTGTGTTTGTAGTTTTCTTCTTTCCGCATGTTATAATATAGCCTATGAGTTCGTGAATACGTTGGTGCCGCGATCCAGATCTTGCAGAATATAAACAACACCAGCAGAAGAGGCAGATGGATCCGCACAGGAAGACAGTATCTCCAAAAGCGAACTCCTGACAATTCATGGAGTCTGCATTACAGCCAGAATCAACAAAACTCTTTTTAATGGCTATGTGCGGATCAAGAAAGGTTTATGGCAACCCGAAGAGTAATTCTTTTTAGTCGGGTTTTTATTTTCCTCTTCGTCTGGAACCTTGCGGTCCATGACAATTAAACGTTATGGCGGTTTGTGCAAGACAAGAGAACCTCTTCACAGCTTGGTCATTAATCCCGCAACCTGTACATCGGACTGCGACAGCACGTCTTGCGGTTGGCACAACCTTTCAGTATGGAAATCTTGTCAATCTCAGCTAATTTATGGGGCACCTGACCAGATAACCTTTGTGTTTCTCCGGTGCCTAGGCGTTTTCTGGTTTGGAGAGTACATCTGGCGCAATATTTGAAATAAGTTAGGATGTTGCAAGACACCAAGGGCAACCTGTTATGCATTTTTCAGATGTTTCATGTGTTTTGAATTGTTACAGTTAACTCTCCAAAGATGAAAAATATCAAAAACACCCCCTAAATTTGGGGTTTTGCACTTCTTTGCACCCCAAACAAGAAGGTACATTGTTTCAAGTATTTTCGCAAAGTTATGGTCATTACATAGAACCGTTTTGTCCACCGTGCGTAGCTTTCGCTCCACAGCTATTTGGATAAAAACACATAACCATTTTTTGTCTCCGCGAAAAAAAGAGATTTCCCTTAAAATACGCCACGATTACGTCAAAAGTAGGCGGAACATACCTCAAAAGATGCGTTGTTGTTTACCTTTCCGACATTGTCTTACATGCTGATGTATACAGCTTCAGTAGTTCGGACGTTACAGACGTAAACGTCCTTAAAAGCTAAAATTGTGGCTTCAGGGCCTTGAATGGCCGAAGGCGATTCAGGGTATTTTGCTACTCCATCTATCTTTCCCCTTTCTTGCGTAAGGAGTGTTTAAAAAAATATCACATATTTTTGATTTAGGCTTTTTGATTAATTTAAAGCTTGACAATTGTTTCAATAATAACTGGCGTGCAACTTATCATTTTTAGTGCAGTCAAGCTTATTATACTTACACACAGTTCAGAAAAAGGAACTATAACAATATATTTTTATCTTCGGATTTCAGCTTCAGACAAAAAATCCAAGTTTTATGACCAAATCTCTTCAAAGGACTTTTTATACGAAAAACGCCATAAGATTTTGCAACTACTTTTTTGTTGGTTAATGAAAAAATGTCCACAGGTTTCGTTTCATTCTCTATTTTTTTGTACGGATAAGGCTGTCGCAGTGGTTTTTGCAAGAACTTCACCTTATGGGCTAGGAAAACACTGCAAGGAAAACCTGCTTGTTTAAGTTGGCTTGGAATGCCATTACCTGAGGTAACAGTTCTCCAATCAATGTTGTGTCTAAAAGCTTATTTTTATTTTATTTGCGTGTTTGGCTCAGACACAAGGTCTTTAAATCACAAAGGTTAGGCAAAGAAGACAAAGATACAAAAATGTTACAGCACTTCACAGAGCAGGTGTTGGATGGAAGGGCTGCAACTAGTGATGGTGCTTTCAAAATTTCGGGGAGGTGGTCAATTGCCCGTTTGTCCTGCCCCTTGTGGGGCTGTTTGATGGTACACACAGGCGATACTGAACAGGAACAAACATACCAACAAACTGGCAAAAGCTACATTAGACATCGTGTTGATAGTGGGAAAAAAGAAGTTTGTAAAGAGCGGCAGGTATTTGAAATGAGCGGGTAAAAAGTCAGATGAAGGTGCACATGACAGAGCAAAAGCATATTAGTTGTTTTTAATCAGGCTATCAAAAGTCTTGACAAAACAGGTAACTTGATGTAGGCTTAAGCTTTTACACTTTTTCGGCCGTTTTTGGTATATCGGTCATTTTTTCCTCATTTACATCTTTAGTGGATGTTGAAGCGTTCTACATCAAGATAGATACCAAAACGTTAATCAACTTTTGATTTTGAAAGTCTTGCAAGGCCAGTGGTGGTCCCCAGTTGAAACAGTGCCAAATAATTCGCCGCTCCATTGCAAAACAAGCTTTCACTGCTTGGGCGAAATTCGCTTCAACAGAAAATCTTTTCTTCTTATCAATTAAACTAAGCTCGAGCTTGAAACAATCAGTATTTCAAAGGCTTAAGTTGAAAACTGCAAGATAACCTTCGTGAAATTCGACTTTGACAACAATACGCCAAAAAACGATAAGGGAGTTTTATTATTTGTGTATTAGTGATTTGCTTTCCTGTAAGCTGGAGGTCGAGCCTTTAAGTCATTTGGCAGTATTTGGTCAGTTGGGTAAGAAATTGCAAACATAATAAGAGAGTTAAGAGTATATTTTCAGCCTTACAGACTATTTTGCGTGATGTATACGTTGTGATGAAAGGGCGCTTGGATTCACATTTGCGAGCGTTATTTAGTTTTGATTCATATTTGAGCTTACTTCACTTTTCCTACGCAACGAATTCCTGCTCGAAGCATGTTAGTTGCCTCATATTGTTATAAGTTTGTTATTTGATACCAGCTACGTTCCTGATGACTGCCATTTCGCGTATACTATTGATTTTCTTGCCCGACAATTTTCCAGAGTCTTCCTCTAGTTTGCTGGTGAAAACATTAATTAGAAAAATAAAGCGGCGTAATGCTTGACCAAACAGTTGGGTGAGCTCTGGTGTTAATCTCTTTCCGCGTAAACTGTTTTGGTGCAAATGTTGGTGAAAAGCTTCAGATGTTTAGGCCTGAAGTGAACTTATGTCGATCAGTTTTACAACGAAACATTCGCGCTTTTGTCTACGTACAGAGTGTTAGCTGCTTCCTTTTTGATGCAATAAGTGAACAAAGCTGTCTGACAGGGTGTCCTTGTCGTTATTCAACGTATTGACCAACTTATTTTCAACGTTTTCTACACGAAAGCCGAAAGGTTTACGTGTTGCTAAAAAAGCAATACCGACAGTGTGCTCGAACAGTTTGCACTCTGCACCGTGCCAGCTGGTAGGAGAATATCCAACAGCGAAAGACCGACATACGGTAGAACAAAAACCTTTGGCAAGGTTCATTACTGCCAGGGCCGGTGATAGGATATGTGGGCCACAATTAGAAAAGCAGTGGGAGATTCACTACATAAGTAAAAATTTATGCATGTTTTATTTCGTGTGCTAGGCTCGTCCTTAACCAACAAATATTAATGCTTGTTACACTAAAATTTTGAAAAACAATACGAAAGTTATATCTACTAAATACAAAGTAAGGCAATTGCAGACATACTGCATATACATATGACAGTTTTTTTAGAAAAATAATTTTCTGGCTTTCTTATTTGTAAAGTCTCTCAAAATACATTCAAGGTCAATGGTTTTAGCAATGCCATTTGCTATAGATAACATTGCCAAATTGTTTTGTCTCTCGTGAAACATTTTGAGCGTAAGTATGTTTCAATCAGTTTTAGTATTGAAAACTTTTTCACCTGATGCCACTGTTACATGCATTGAAGCAACAAAAACATCAAGAAATGCTGTAAATGTAAATCGATTGTTCGCTCCCAGGTACTCAAACAGAACATGAGTCTTAATAATACTAGGAGGAAATAAAAGTCTTCAGGGCTTCAAGTTATTAAGCCAACAGGTAACAATAACATCTTTAGTGTTATCAGTTACTACCTCTCAATCAGTGATCTGAAATTCTTATTCATAGAACACCATAATTAATCAATATATTCAAAGTCAGCTGTTCCACCCACAAACCAGTTTTGATACATTGCTTACATTATGACAGCTGATCGTAGACTATACACATTTCCATTTCTATAGCTCATTTTCTACTGTTCTTATGTAATCTTTCTCTATGATATCCTTGCTACTAATATGTCCACCCCGTCTTTGGAGACGATGAGCTCGGCGCTTCTCCATTTGTTCTGCGTAACCGTCACTCAGGGAGGCACGCCATCTGTTGCATTCGGCAACAAGTGTTTCCCAGGACTGTGGAGAGATGTGGAAGCTCGCCATGTCACGCTTGATGACGTCTTTATTCTTTATAGCGCAGTTTGGGTCTGCCAGTTCTACGAGGCGTGTTGTAGAATTCGCCGTAAAGGATATCCTTGGGCAGGCAACCATCCCCACGCGATGGATAAGGGCAAGCCAGCGCAGACGTCACTGCCTCATAATGGTGATCAGGTCATATGAGCCGGTGACATGCAGGATGGTGGAGTTAAGGACATGGTCCATCCACGAGACACCAAGGAAGGAGCGGAGGCATCTGCAGTGAAATGCGTTCAGACGGTTTTCTTGGCGACAGTATGTGCATAGGCGTAGCCAGGGGAGGCCAAAGGAACCATGGTCCCTCCAAATATTTAGAACATATAGTCATTTTGTGCTTTGAGAGGCGTTTTTCCAAACAAAATTGTGCTATTCGCCTAAAATCAAACATTTTGGTCTCCCCCAAATATTTTGGTCCCCTAAAATTTTTGGGCTGGCTACGCCACTTGGTATGTGCATTGCGTCTCGCCGCGGCCTCCGTACAGCAGAGACCGCTGCGGTCTCTCAAAACACCTCAAAAATACTGCTTAGGATGTTTCACCGTTGTAGATATGAAGAGTAATCACCTGCTGGGCTTCTCTTTACAAAGTGCAATTCATCCTTTGCCGTTTTTGTTTGATTTTGCTTGGCATTGATTTTTTGCTTACCTGTTGAAGTTTGTGAATAAAATATTAGAACATAAATGTGTTTAAAATAAAATTGACGTTTTTTATTGAAGCAAAGGGGCCACGGGTGTTGAGGGTCTCGGTAGGGGTACCCGGACCCAGGGTCCTAACGATGGAGCAAGGGGGGAGCAATTCCCCGGGCGCTGAATCACTATGGGGGCGCCAAATCCCAGCGGGGAGCGCCTAATGACTGCAGGGGGCGCTGCAAATCCTAACAATGTCAGAAGTACCTTTTTCAATACAGTACACTTGCTTCCGAAAGGCCTTAGGTTCGAACCTAAGCCGACAAACTTGCTTCTTGCTTCGGGTGCCATCTAACTTCGTTACGCCCTTGCCCAGACCATGAAAGATTGAGAAACACTGTTTTAGTTGTGATGACGTATTTGAAAAACAGTTGAGAGTCTCTGATCAATAGGTGAAATATTTACTTTGAAAATGTTCACGGTCTGATCATTGGCTGTGAAAGGTTTTCGTTCAATCAATCCTGTTATGTAGACTTATTTATATCCCATGAATTCATTATGACATCACAAATTTATTCATATGCAGTCTCCAGTGCAACATGCTTATTTTTCTGTCCGGGAAAATGGTAACCCTTCTTATATGGTTATTGAACTCGCTATTTCCGTTCAGTTTCTTTGTATTACACACTAAATATTGTAAAATTATATTATTACAACCCAGTGTATGATTAAATACGTAACAAAACACTTTACATCCTGATAACAGTGTTACTTAGGTGAAGAAAGCAGAGTCCTTACATAAAATATAAGGAATACCCTGCCCAGGAAACCTTAAAACGCTGTACTACTGGGGAAATCATGGGTGTAATGCAACACCAAATTTGATTACGTTTTCCCGGGACATGTGACATCCGTTATTTCCGGACCAAACTATATTTGACTTCCCGACGTCCATTTTTATCACTTTCATAACAAAATCGTATCTGCGCAGCGAAACATACATAGCATAGTATCACCAAAAATGGAGGGGGATTTTTGTTTGGGCGTAGAAAACGTCATGCGCGTTTTAGATTCACTTTTTCTTCATATCAAGTCATGGTGTAGGAAGACTCTTCACATATAAGGTTTCGGTGGTCATATTTGGCTAAACACATTTTGGACTTAAAATGTCACTGAAATGTGAAGGCATAAGGTGCACAAAATTTGTTACATATCAGGTATCCCAGGGTAGTATAGTACCCCAATTTTCTATACATCGGCTTTCAGGGCGATGTTTGTGAAATAACTCTGGCACCATTCCACTTTTCTCTGAAAATCAGGAAAAGTCATGGAAACACAACACAGGTTTCTAATATTTTTCTAAGTATATGAAATCAACAAAAAAAGAAGCCCCTGGGTGGTGGACCGCCCAGGTTTCCTGAGCAGAGTTCTTGCCCATGTAACGTTGGGTTTAGAAGCCCTCGAATTTTGTTTTTATTTTCAAGCATTTAGAAAAACGCTAGAAATATGTTCTTCTATGACTTTTCCTAACTTTTGGAGACAAATGGAATAGTGTTTTTTCTAAAATATGTCCGTGTAAGTCTACAATGAGAAGACTCGGGCCTTTTCAGACCCCAGGGCTACCTGATGTGTTACTCAGCCAAGGCCTGTCTTGGCATATGGTGTCCAGATTTGTTTTTATGCTGGGGTCTCTGTGGATTTCCCTGATTACCTGAAGTGTTACTCGTTTCTAGTGAGTGTCTTGTACAGTAATACCCTTGATGTATTTGTGTTTCTGCAGTTTTTAGCAGGGTTGCGGAGTCGGAGGTAAAATATCCGACTCCCGACTCCGACTTTCCAAAATTTCCGACTCCACCCAAAAACCTCCGACTCCTTACGACTCCGGCTCCGCAACCCTGGTTTTTAGACCCCTGGTTGCTTTTCAGGTAAACAGCGTCTAAGTAAACCCGAGGGCAGGGGTGGGCAAATAACGGCCTGCGGGCCACATGTGGCCCGACACAGCGTTTTCAGTGGCCCGCAGAAGCACTCAGGAAAATTTTTAAATCTGAAATATCTTCCAACTCGTCACAGTAAACGTTAGTGCTGGAACTAACTTGTACCGAACCTGAGACTTGCTTCAATTTCTTGCAGAAGCCACAGCACCTCTGCCATACGTGGCCTTCTCAAAGTGGCCCCTGGGAAAATTATTTGCTTATCCCTGCCCTAAGGTGAATTATTGTATGAAAAATTAATATGAAATGTTGTTGCTCAGCACACATACACTTTTTATTTTAAAATGAGTTGAAGTTGTTGCAAGAAAGGCAAAAATAGTTTGGCCGTTCTTTACGGGGCAGCGTTCCCAGTAGACCAGGTTCTGGTCTTTCTTGCACATGCACTGGCATCAGTGCAAGTGAACGAATTTAATTGAATTATGGAGGTCACGTGTGCCAGAAAAAAACATATCTAGTTTCGGATCTCATCAGACCCACGGCAATTTCCCTCGTTACGTGAAAGTAACGATACCTGAGCAGGGTAACTACACTCACAGAAAATGAGAGAAAACATGGTTTTACCGTAGAGTAGCTTCAGCACAGATAAACTCTATTTTTGGTAGCTTTTTGGTTGAAAGACATAAATGTTTGGTTGTTGATAGAAGTACCATGAAAACAATTTTCTGTTAACACCTATGGTGGGCACAATAAATTAATAATAAATGTGAGCAGCAAGAATTTATCATTCTTAATTTCACGTTTTCAGTCTTGGTTAATTCTTATTATAATGCAAAAACGCTTCACGCGGTAACTTTGTCGCCATTGGCGCCCAAAAGGCGAGGGTCCCATTTCGATAGAATTTGTCGAACAGGCTTAAAATTCTCCCTGTACGCTACAGACCAATCTTTTTCAGCTTTATTGCCTTATCGACATGTGGAATTTACATTTTTAGATTTGATCTGGCCCAAATGCAAGTTATGCGACTGTATCACGTACTGCTTGACTAGTGCCGGACAGTATATTTTATGTAACTCTTTCTTCCATATTCTGTACAACCTTGATTTCACGAGCATGCTAGCTGGATTCTGCTTCTTCATGCATTTATCGAACACACTGGTACTAAAGAAGATTCCTATGTATTCTACTCAGTGGCGTAAGAACAGGTTTGAGCCAGGGCGAAAACTTAGCTGAAAGTGGTCCACTTGCCACTGTAGGGAGCCCACTAGCCAACATTAAAAAATGATTTGAGAAATAATGGTGAATCCGGATGTGGATGGCTATGCTAATACCCTAAATCACCAGTAAATACTCCGAATAACGCAAAGAAAACAAAAGCCTATTGAAAACCAAAAGAATGCTAAAACCGAAATATAGGCTAGGGGGGGGCAGTTTTTACATTTAGCTTGCCACGCAAGGGTCGATTCGTCCCTCTTCCTCACCCCGTCAGTTACGCCACTGATTCTACTGTGTAACTCGTTACTGAAACCCGTGTTTGTAACATTTAGAACTCACTCTTCATATATGCAAAGAATGTGCTGTTCAGTTAACAGAGACTTCTGCAAATCGTTCTAATCTTTTGAAATTGATGCAAATCCTAACTTTTTGACACGTCACAAGTTTTTGAATTACAGTACAGTTTGGAACTTGTGAACCGTGTTTTAGTTTTGCAGATCTAAGGCAGAGGCATTGCTAGAGCAGGGCCGTCGCCAGTGGGGGGTGGCATTGGTACCCGGCCCCCATTAAAATATGTGCTCCCCATTTAATATTTGGTTCCCCGGTTGCTGCATAGATCCAATATCATATTAAAAAATGTGGACCCCCTTGTGGTTTCTGCCCCCTTCTGCTGCAAAATCCTGGCGACAGGCCTGTGCTACAGTCAGAGGCGCCTCTCACCCCAATTTTGGACGGCAATTATATTGAACCTTTGATCAAAAATTGTCACGAAAACCTGAAGCCAATCATTCATTAGAGTTCACAGTTCCCGCTTACCACAAATATTTTTTCTGGCTGCATGTCTGTTCCAAGGCAAAGGAGCTGCACTGCTTACATGGAAGCTATGAGCCGAAAACCTTAAACATTTATTGAAAATAGCCATACGCTTAGATCGAACTCTAGTTTTCTACTCAATATTAACGCTCAAGTGTGCTTTACAGCAGAATGCACATTGTATGCAAATGTTTACCTGTCAGCAATCTTTGCAGAAAACTTGAAAGTGATCAATGCAAACAAGTGCTCCGCATCGTTAGCACGTGAACCTCGTTTTGTTCCAGTTTGATGGTGGACAGTTTCCACAGCGTTGTCTGGTCTCAAAGTTCATGTCCTCAATAAAATGCATTGGCCTTTTTCCACAAGTGCACACACAAAAAGGACCAGGTCTTTTTAGCTAACCCAAAGTTCTAGAAAGTTCTTTTAATGGCGATATTTCCCTCTGTTTCGGATTCAACGAGGGTAATCGCGCTTTGTTAGGTTTGTTAATAGAAGCATTTCGCTTATATGAAACTGTAGCGTAAAAATTTGATGTTATCTGATGTTGAAAATGGCAGCAATCTGATGTTAACGAGACTGATCCCAGTGCAGAACCGTCGCCAGAAAGTTTTCAATAGGGGGTTTTGCAGTTCTGCGGAGGACTTTGCGTTTGTGTGGGAGACTTGACATATAAAATTAACCAAAACCCTACTTATTTATAGTGTTTCACGTTTCAGTTTGGGGGGCTTGGAGCTTGTTTGGGTGGGCTAAGCCCACCAAAGCCCCCAGTGGCAACATTGATTGATACTAAACAGCGGTCAGCAACCACTAGCTTTAGGACGCAAATAGTAACGATTTCGTGACATTTGTGCAATAGACGTGATGCACGAGTAGAGAGTCACACCCATGCCAAAAGAACGATTACTAGGAAAAAGTTACCAGCGAAATCAAATATATTTGCATTGAACAAAACCAAAAATACTTAAAGGGTATTCAGTAGCGATTACTAAAACTGGCAGACAGTCAAACTTGTAGAGAAATCAGTTGCTGTTGGGGGTCCCTGATGCTTAACGCAATGTAGGAATATATTATTGAGTTGTATCGCTTCTGAATCACAAAAATTTTTTAAACGAGTGTTTTATTTGAGACAAATAAATTTCATCACAGGGCGTCCCCTTGCGGGGGGGCCGGGGCAACTGCCCCCGTTGCCGCCCTTAATCCAGCCCTGAATGCAGCTACTGAAAGACCCACCTTTTTACGTGAACGTTAACTACTACCCTGCTTAAGAATCCTGGGCGATCCACTACCCAAGGGCTTGTTTTTTGTTGATTTCATATGCTCAGAAAAATGTTTGAAACCTGTGCTTCCATGACTTTTCCTGATTTTTAGAGACAAACGGCATGGTGCCAGAGGTAATTCACAAAAATGTCCCTGAAAGCGTATATATGCAAAATATGGGTACTATACTACCCAGGGTGACTCATGCGTAGCAAATTTTTGCACCTTGCTACCTTGGCATTTCAATAGTCCAGAACGTGTTTAGCAAAATATGACCTCGGAAACCTTATATGTGAAGAGTCTTCCTACACCATGACTTGATATGAAGAAAAAACGGATCTGAAACGTGCATGACGTTTTCCACGCACAAACAAAAAAACCTTGTTGGTGATACAGTGGATAAAATTTGTATCATATATATGTTTCGCTGCACAGATACGATTTTGTTGCGAAAGTGACTAACAATCGACGTCGAGAAGTAAAAGATTATTTGGTCCGGAAATAACGGATGTCATGTGTTCCAGGAAGAAGTAAGGAAATCATGGGTGGCATTATACTCTACTTTTACTGACTCGTATAGCATTTTATGGATTCCTGAGCAGGGTAATTAAGTTGAAGACGGTTTGCCCAAACTGACACGAGGTTGACTGAGCAGGGTTAAAAATTTTGAATTCACCACTGATCTTACTGCAACTTTTAATGAACTACAATTTAAATTGAATCTAGGCACACAAGTGAATATTAATTGACAAAAAATGACAAGGCCTAACGGAAACAACTTCGAAAAAGTTGTTGCAAACGCATATTTAAATGGTGATTTGCTCAAACCTAATGGTAGCGCAGTTATCCTAAGACCTAAAGTACTAAACCAGAGATATTTTACCCACAATAACGTGCTTTCCTGAAACTTGATACTCCTTCATGAGCTTTAGAAACATCATGCTCCACAGCACTGTCAGCATGCGAAGTAAAGGTGGCTATGAACTTTTCAACATATGTTCACCTGGAAAGTGTTTTATTTAGGTCAGCAGCTAACATAAGAATCTCCAAACGAAACTTGGTTACTTTCAAATGTAATTAAAATAAGATGCAACTTTTGTGACATGTCTATACTTCGAAGGCTATACTGCATATTTTATCAGTTTGAAAATACAGTTGACGCAACTTCAACATGCTGCTCCCGCATATGGTGTAAAGCAGGGCTTCGCAACCTTTTTCTGACTATGTACCCCTTCAGTGTTTCGGTAAATGAGCATGTACCCCCAACCTTTCTATGACAAAAAAGCTGAGCAAAATACTGTAACAAAAATCCACTGAATTTTCAAATAGAACTTTCAGGTTTTCAGAACTACAAAGGTTGACTACGTTTTATTGCTAACCTTAAATGTACCGTTTCAGATAGGCAAATGTACCTTTGGGATACATATACCTAGGTTTGGAACCCCTGGTATAGAGTTTGCACTTGTGGTTTTAAAAGGCCTCTTTGTGATCAAGTAGGTCCGAAATCCTTTGTTAAGTGCAAGCTTTTGATAAAGGATCGGGGCATTGGCAAGAATCCACATCCCGTGTTCTCGTCGAAATCGTAATTACACCGTTTTTTTTTTTCAGTTGGGTGCTCCATTCTCGTTCATAGTACAAACTGATTCTGAATAGAAACTACTTTATATACTCTGTGCAAAGTTTGAATTTTGTCTCAAGTACCTTGATAATAACCCGTGCTGCGTAACAAGCAGGGTTGCGCAGGCGGAGGTAAAATTTCCGACTCCGACTCTTTTAACATCAAGGGAATGAAATTTGGCTGTTAAAATCAATGGAAATCGTGGTGCACAGCAAGAAATATATAATTCAACGAAAGTTTCAAAACAAATTGTACCATTTCAACAGGAATTCCCAATTTAGGAGTGTGATATAAAAAATGATCCAATTGGACATCCGGAGTCGGACAAAGAAATCCGACTCCAACGGCCAGGGTTGTCAGGAATCCGACTCTGACTCCACCCAAAAACCTCTGACTCCTTACGACTCCGTCTCCGCAACCCTGCTAACAAGCAAACAAAATTTAACAACAGTCCAAGTTATCAAAGACAGTGCATGTCCAAATATTGCTAAACGCTTGAAAAAGGGCATTTGTGGAATTGCTGGTCACTTTTGCGTTTGTGGAATTGCTGGTCACTTTTGCATTTGTGGAATTGCTGGTCACTTTTGCATTTGTGGAATTTCTGGTCACTTTTGTACCTCTGAGGTGTGAAACAATTGTTTTGTTGAATGACTGTATATTGTACTTGGAAATGACGCAGATAACTGCTAGTTGAATTGAAGCACAGCAGTCTATATCATCATCGCGATAATACAAACAATTGCTCCATTTGATGGCAGTGCAAACATTAAACCAGATTGAGCAGACTAATGTTCAACAAAGCATTTGGAATAGTTGGTGAAATTTTGAGAAAAGGTGTTGAAGGAATTTTTCCCTAAATAATGCGACGTCATTTAATGGATGGTTCCAGTGTTGAAATTTCAACAAGTAATTTATTTCTTTTTATCACAACAACGGGTTGGATACCGGAATATGAAAAGAGTTATCATTATGTTGGTATAAAATAATGGAGAATTGCGCAAACTACGTAGCTCGTTGTAAAACTTTGAAATGATGGTAACCATGATCAATACAGCAACATCTAGAGCAAGAGTCTCGAACTCAAATTGCTCCGAGGTCCAAATGAGAACTTACAAAGTATCCCGAGGGCCGTATTATGACGCTGACGCAACAATGGCAATACCTGAACCTTACTAGAAATAGCTTTCACATCTTATTTTCTGCGAATGGTATCAGGAGTTGTAGGCAAATCATTTCTAGCCGTCTTCGTTTAAAAGGGGCTTATTCACTTGCTAGCGTTTAACAGGTGAAATAAACTAAGTAACGTAAATGTTAATAATTTGAAAATTCCCGACAAGCATCGCAGGCCGCACAAAACGCTCTCACGGGCCACATGCGGCCCGCGTGTTTGAGACTCGTGACCTAGAATTTGGACAATATCTGTGATGCTGGAAATTTTTTTTCATTGCATTTTTGTGCCATTGGTGTAGGAGCTCGCATGTTTTTGCGGGTGCGAAGGAAATTTGTCCAAAAAACTTTTATACAACAAACTTTCCCCTCCCAAATGGATTTGACCGTCATATCAACGGGCCGTATGTGGGTTTTAGGATTTTGTGCGGCAAATACTTTATTCGAATGGTCGATATGTCTGATGTCGGCCGTAGCAAAATTCCATAGGAAAGAGCAACTCAGGTATGTTACATATTTAAGTTGTGCCCGGGTTTAGAGGACTATTAAAATTTATTTGACGCATCTTGATGCCAGGCCCGTAACTAGGGGAGCAGGGGGGCTTCTCTCCGCTGTAAAATTTTTCGACTCCCGGGAAAATGTGTTGCACATGGTTCAAAACTATTGGACATAGTTTCAAAAATTTGGGCCTCTTTCAGAAAACTATTCGCCCCCCTGGTGTCCCAAGCTGTTACGAGGCTGCTTAATGCAGATGAGATTTTAGAAGAGCCATCTACAGCATGATTTTGATTGGCTCTTAAATTAATCCCCTGTTATCGCACAATGATGATTCTTTAGTTGCAGGCATGTAACCAGCTAGGGAAGCCAGGGGGGCAAATACTTTTCTGAGGGACCCAAATTTTTTAAACTATGTCCAATAGTTGTAATTTATCTCAACACACTTTTCCAGGGGGGGTTCTTCCCCTCTGCACCACCCTGGTTACCACCCTGTTTCATTGACGTATTGATAAGTATTGCTCGCGCTGATGAATCAGAGGTGGCCACGGATCAGTGGTGCTACAGTCGACCCCGGCATGATTCTGCGTCTTTTCAGACCCGGATCCGGGGTCAAAAATTTGTGAAAAACCGTCCCCGGATCCGGAGTTACTTTTCATTTTCGGGAGTAGCAAGAGTCTGCATGGTCTGTATGAATGCCATTGCTTGAATACAAACACGATTGAATTTCAGTTGCATCGATGTTTGCCGGATTTGAACAGGATTCGGATTCTCAAATTCGTTAAAATTTCGGATTAAAAAACACTAGAACTGGAGCTAAGTCGGAGCCTGAAAATGTGACCTTAGCCTGAGGTTAGCGTACTGTCATATTTTGCAATCCAGATTCACTCCAGCCATAGTCCAAAACATATTCATGTGAAGTCCAAGTCCAAATGAAATCCGAAAAGTTAGCAAAATAAATCTTTTCAACAGCAAGAACGTCTCAGTTTTTTCCATTTACTCCGTCCAAATCCGGTCCTGATCCTAAATTTTGTGAAGCAAGTGACAGTCCGCATCCAATGCAAATCCAAACAAAATCGTTGTAGGCCAAATCAAGTCCAGTCTAGGTCCTGTCCAATGCTTATCTCTGACTCAGGCCACCTGTGTTATCAACCATTTTCCTTTCCAATTTTTCTTAGGACCTTCCTAATCCGATGTTGTTCAAGTTTATAAGTGCGGTTGCTTTTAAGGCTTGTTTGAGCTTGTAGAATTGTAAAGTTTCAACAACAATGGAACGCACTGGTCAAAAAATATTTGCATTGTTTTTTTTCAAATTTATTTGTGCGACTGAGATGGGCAGATTTCATCTGAATCCTTTTTTGGTTGAGTTTGTATATTTTTTGCTAGTATATTTTACAACGCGGCATGTAAACCGCAGCAATGCGATAAATAAGCGTAGCCTATATACGAGGAAATCGGAGTATATGTGAACGCAATTGCAATGAGACTACTAAAAATAGAAGTGATTGACACTGTGTCGTTTAGGCTTTGAGAATCTCCATACCATGCAGGTCACTCTGAAATCGTGGTTTGTTTGTGAGTGGCAGATAACAACAGATGGACTCCGACTTTTGGTCTTCGACTCGCACTCAGGTCTTGCGGTCTTCTACTCCAAAATGTCAGTTGATATTCGTAGCCTGCTGTGTCTTGTTAACTGCACGTTTTTTTGAGTCTAGGATTCGTAAAATTGTTATGGGACTTGTAAGTCAAAGATGTCCATAAAAGTCTAGATTCTTGTCTTGAATATTCATGTGTACAAGTATGTTTATGTCAAACTATTTTTTTCTCATCTGAAGCTCAAAGGTTTTCTAAAACAAAAATTAGATTATTTATTACCGAGTTATATGAAAAAAGTTGCTCAGTAAAATTTTGAAAATTATGTGTATTTAATGAAAGTAAAAGTTGACCATTTCCAGGGTCTGGACGAAAGCATAACTGCCACTATTTGGCGAAATACTTTTCAATGGACTAAGAGCGGGATATTTTTCTAAGTGAAAAAATAAGCGTAAAACAAAATCAGGAACAATACGGAAAAGTTGTTTATCGACTCTGATTCCACCGGCAATGATCGTATTATTCCGATCGAATGTCCGCTTCTTCCTCATTTAATTTTGAATGTGGTCAAACAAACTTTGGCCTACGCGAGCCGGCCGATCCGCTTCAGTGACGCTCAGGATGCTCCACCCCACAGTGGATTCGGCTTGCATGCTTGTTGCGTTGAGAGTACTGTAGGGATGAGTGGCAGTGTTTATGTGATTTGAATCAAGTTATTTGGTATTGGTCGCTTGGTGTTTTCATGTAAACGAGTATCAAGTTGTATTAACGTATGTGTAGTATATTCTTAAAGTTTCCAAATTACCGTTTAGATGGCTGAATTGACTGCCAGTGACAGTGAGATCGACTCGACGAATGGCTTGTTCTTCTCTTGTACTGAACATTACAGTACTGTAAATAATCCCTTTTGGTTTGTTTTTGTTCTGGCCTGCATTAGCTTTGCACCGTTTGAACTGTTTGAAGTTGGAAAGCTCGTACAGGTTTAGTATGCCTTACACAAAACGTCCTCGCACATTTTACAAACCTTATCACTGCTTAACACGTCAGCAAAAATGGAGACGCAGGAAGCAAGCTGAACGAGACCAAATGCTTAGATCCATGCAAGAAGAAAATTCACTAAAAGAAAGTGACACTGAAACTTGTGTTTTTCAACAACCAAATAATTCTGATGATGTAGTGCAATGATTTCTTCTTCAAATGATGAATGCAATTCCACTTCAAGTGATGGCAGCAGTTCGGCTGACTTGTTAGAAGAGGGTGAATTTCCATGTGAAATTGATTTTGCATCAACTGTTGTTTGTACTACTACGTCGGAACAGACCAAAGTGTTTAGAGTGACTGCTGCTGAATATATTCGTAGCTGGGTTTTATCTGAGCCCCATGTGTCGCGCATTGCCATTGATACACTTTTTGCAGCAGGCCTACTCGTATTTTTGTTATATAAAATTGTTGTGAAATATACATCTTAAAATTCTGATGTAAGGAAATCGCAAATTGCAACACACAAAATATTCAATCTCGAACTTTCTCGCTGTTGCCATTTATTTCAGAGAAATACCTTCATCCATAGTGAGGATTTTTCTTTCATAAACAAATTTTCTATTTACAGAAGCGTATGAGGAATGTATTGGAAAAGCATA
>JGI24158J21664_10000989_pt1 | contig 29832 bp, 19 predicted proteins | sample Ectturendosymbi3_FD_21664 | JGI IMG/M metagenome (IMG submission 21664)
ACCCCAGCAGGTCATTCAAAGTATCAAAAGACTCGGATTATAGCCTAGTTTCCAGTAAAAACTTCAGCGAAATACTACCACCTAACGGTTGGCTCCCAGGGTCAGGTGAAGTTGGCCAAGTAGACCTAAAAGTCCTCCGCTTATGATGTCACTGACAAAAAACTCGCACACCCCAAGCAAAAAATTTTTTTCGAGTGCAGATTAGAAGACTTGCCGTGTCTTTTGACGCTTTGATGAGGTCCGTAACCCGTATAGGAGCGGAGATATTCCCGCACAAAGCCACGTGCGTTCAGGCGTTTTTTTCGAAAATCCTGAAAAGCAGCCGGGTGCCAAAGTGTTAAATGGGCCATAATTTAATTGGGTCTACTGTTTATTTGTCAAGGTTAAATTCTGAAGAACAATGTCCAATCAAAAAACTCGACTAGTTTTTTTGCACAGTTGTTGATTGGCCCTTCTGGCGTTTGTAGTTAGGAAGTTATGGCCTCAAAACAACAGTTAAGAAACGTAATCCCCTAGGGAATTTAATCAAATTAATTAACAGTTTTTGTGATAACTTGCCAACTACAAACGCTAGAAGGCCAATCCAGGGGTCTAAAGATGCAGATTTTTGCCTAGTTTCATTTGAAAAATGAAAATTATTTGCCTAATTTCATTTGAAAAACATAAAATTTCCCCTTATGGGTTGGAACACAGTGTCAGGTAACCTTGGCCAAAGAAGCCCAAACCTATTACTTCCACTTAATATGTCACCTCCCAAACAACCTCAAATCCAAAACCTGTGTATTTTTTAAATTGAAGGATCCAGTCCACTGGCACTAACGTGATATTTTTAGGCTTTCCACAGCTCTCTGGTTCAATCGGCTGGTAAGTTTTGGTTCTGCTGGTAAGCATTTTGCTGCTGTGCTGGCATGTGTGTTGGTGTAGTCAGACACTTTGTGAACAACCAGAATATCATGCCACATGTAGGTGAATAATAATTATGATAAAACCAATGGTTTCAGACACAAAAATGATCAGATTTGACATTTCATTGTATACTTCATGTGTACTTGTTGTGCAGGCAATTGAAGAGGCATTTGTTCCAGTGATCAAATTAAAATTTGACGGTGTTGAGGTTGGTACTTCATTGTTGTTTGATTTATCAGCAGGTTACTTCTGCAGGAACTTTGTAAAAGCCACTGCGTTTTTCTCTGATGTAGGCAGTAACTTTGCAAATGCTATTCTACAATTGATTGATACAAAGCAGTGTTTCCAAACCTTTTTTGAGCCACACCCCACATAATCATCTCCAAAGTTATAATGTCCCTTTTCGAAATATAAATTTAAATATTTAACAAACAATTATATGTATTTGTGCAGAGGAAGCCTATTTTGCTATGAACCCTCATTCTCAAATTGCCTCCCTTCAACGACAAGTTCTCCAAGTGGGGTGTGCACTCACACTGGGAATTACTGATCTAAAGTGTCATACAGTTTTCTTATCTTCAGGCCTGCACTGGCAAGCTGTGGACTTATCCCAGCTAAAGTGTATTTATAACAGACCTTCACTGACATGGCACTGAATGAAGTAAAATATCTAGTGCACAAAAGATAATCACAATCCGACAATTGTGTTGAAGGTTTGGTTGAATCATGTGAAATGTTTGTGTGCAAATGCTCAGCACCTGCAGTAAGCAGTGTAGGTTCCAGACAAAATGTATCAAGGTGATTAAATCATAAGTTTATATTTTATGTGCATTGACTGTGAATATATTGTGCTTTCAGTTCATATCTTGATGTAAAAAGAAATACGCCCATTGTTCATATTTGGAATTGTGTGCAACATTCATGTTGCGAAAACATCTTTAAAAAAGTTATGTTGAAGTTTTATGTTTTAATTCATCCTTTCTTTACACTTACCACATGGTGTTTTCTTGCTTACTTACTTGATTTAATCCCAACCCTTCAGAAAGGCATGGGAATGCAAAATTTTTATCTCATTAGTTTTTCAGATATTTTAAGTCGGTTTGAAATTTGTCTCATGGTGTTTGACAGTGGGTGTGATGTCTGCAATATTGTCATAAACTGTTTTCATATTGCATATTCATGCACCCCCAAGTCAAATTTGAGTTGTTAAAATTGATTTAAGAACACCTACTTAATTAGACTAAATTGAAGATATGCTTCTTTTGTGTGGCCTGTCATGTCAACTAGTTTGATCATCTAGTACTTTTTCATCTTTACCTAAAACTTGATTGCATGTTGAACAAACAATGTTTTTCCTGGAGCTCCTGTATGTGCCTGAAGTAGTTTAGTTTAGTCTGAGCCAGTGTGTGGAAGCTTATTTGCAAATAAATTTGAGCTCCTGATGGGAAGTTTGTTTTGCTTCTAAAAAGCTTGTCCATTTTGCCTGTATTTTGGTATCAGTCTAATTTGCAAAATTTCGTGCTTCCAATTTTTATAAATATAAAAACTTTTTTTTTTAATATAAGCATTTTGGCTCAAGCAGCAAACTAATGCCTAACTTTTAACATTTTATTCACCAAGCAAAATCTTGGTGCCCTAAGATTTTCCACAAACATTGCAGTCGCTTCTTGCTCATGTCTTGGTGTAGATAACAGACAGGGGGCTATTACATCACAAATGTAATTGATTATGGTTACTTCTCACATGCTCGATTACAATTACAAATATACAAAATCATACTGTAATCGATTACGATTACATTGAAAGAAATCACGATTACAATGAAAGAAATCACGATTACAATTGCGATTATGATTACATTGAAAGAAATCACGATTACAATTACGATTACATTGAAAGAAATCACGATTACAATTGCGATTACATTTGTCTTGAAACATCCTTGGAAAAAAAACAAAACCCATTTCCACTGTTTGGTGTTTAAACACATTTTCAGACAGCGTATAATGAAATTGCCAATCTGTAAGGATTAAAAAAAAGAAAAATATCATCAATTGTTTACTGAGATGTTTGTGCAGTCAACAAACCAGTGGCGTAACTAGAGGTTTGAGCCAGGGAAAACTTGGCTGAAAGAGGCCACGGGTCACTGTATGAGGCGCACTGGCCAACACTCAGAATAAAACTTGAGAAGTGACATGGTGAATCCGGATGTGGATGGCTATAGCCTACTAAAACCCTAAATCAACAATACATAGTCCGAAAAACGCAAAAAAATGACAACCTACTGAAAACCAAAATAATACTACAATGAAAATGTAAGCCCAGTGTTTGCGTTTAGCTTGCCAGGGGGGCAATTCGCCTTCTGTCCTGCCGTCAATCGTGCCACTACAACAAGCACTTTAAATATTAATTAAATAAAAATAATCAATGATTAAAATGTTTGTTACAGTTGATAACATCAACTATTCAAATCTTTTATCAGTCAAATGACATCTATCAGACTTGAACATTTGTTCAGCAACGCTGAAAATCCGTTTGTTAATAGTTTAAATTGCTGATTATATCTCTACACTGTGTTACGATATTTTCAGCTGTGTGATGGCCTTCGGATCGTATGCAAGCGCAGCATAGCATGTGTAGCTTTTCATTTGAAATGAAATGAACAGTGATGCCAATATAGCTGCACATCTGTTTATTGGACCAAAAGTCAATGTTCATCAAAACCTCACTGGTTCCGTTGACTTTTTTTAACCAATATCCGTGGATGATCTCTGTTGACATGCTAGTTATCAGCGTTGTGGAAAGGTGCTTTCGACTTGGGTTAAATTACCTTATACCTCTGGAAAAATTTTTGTTTTCATAAATTACTGTGCTAAATATATACATAGCCTTCTCCAGCACTTACATTCATATAGGTTGACTCTTGAGTATATCTAAATAAAACCAATACCTCTCCTTGTAATGTGCTGCTATCTCTTCTGTTGCTGAGGTGTCAACCCGTTTTTAAGAAAAGCTCTTATTTTTGTTGCTTCATCTCACTAGACCCACTATGCCACTTCTGGCGGCCAACAGGAAGGCTAGCTGGAACAAAGCGAGAATTTGCTGCAAACGCTGTGCTTGCCGCTAGACTGTCCATATTGAATGCAAGCAGACGGGCAAATGTCCTCCCCAGAAACATAACCATAACAAACGGTGATAAAAGAAGAAACACAGCCACCAAAACCGCGGTTCATCGCACAGCGATGTAGGGTGAAGATTTCCAAGTTTAATCGCGAATGGTATCGTCGATTACGATTAAATTGGCAATGTAATCGTTATTACATCTCATGTTTAGTCAGTTCAATCGATTACGATTACCCAAAAAACTGTAATCGATTACCCCATGTCTGGTATACAACCCTGTGGAAACAAACCTTCACTACGTGGTCATAATCTGCTTCATTAAAAAGCTGGTCGCAAGATTTCAGCGTGAGTACCAGTTGGGTGTTTGTTGTCGCCCAATTCATCTTTAGGATCCCAGCAGGCGTGTTCTCAGTGATCTTAGGAAGAAGTATTTTTGATTAGTTTCGTTGCTCAAGACGATGTGTATTTTTTCAGTTTGATTTCCATTCGTTTGTGCAGTACATTTTGTTTTGTGCTCAGATGGATGTACTATTTTCTCGTCTCGCTTTGCAAGTCATACCCGATGATCAAGATTTGAGGGATGACAGTCTTTTGAAAAACTTGGATATGAGATGCATACGAAGTTTGAATGGCTGCCGAGTGACAGACGAAATTTTGCATTTAGTTCCCAACATCGAAAACTTCAGACTGACGCTTCGGGCGATCAAACTCTGGGCAAAAAGTAAGACCCGATAAAGTGAAGGTCCGTTACCTTTAAGTAGATGCAACTGATTTATATTTTTGGTTGCAATTGAGTTTCTGGTAGTCGTAGACCAGGGGCCTCCCACGCGTCGCATGTGGCCTGGGAGGGCGTTTTGTCAAGTTGCGCGTTCGCTATGCTTTTCGGGAATTTTCAGTTAATTAACATTTACGTTCTTTAGTTTATTATCCGGTGTTTATAAATGCTCGGCTAGCAAGTACCTTTTAAACGAATGTAGAGACGGCTAGAAATTGTTTGCCTGTAACTCATACTACCTTTCGCAGTCAAGATGTAAACGCGGTTTCTGCTAAGGTTCTGGTACCGCCCTTTGTGCCAGTGTTATAATGCGGCCCTCGGGTTATTTTATAAGTCCTTATTTGGCCGTCGGAGCAATTTGAGTTTGAAACCCCTGTCGTAGACAGACTTGATGTGGTGAAAGTCTTAAGCGAAGTGAGCAACTGAGGGTGATTCTGTGACCAGTTCGTGCTCAAGGTATGTAAATCACTGAATAGAATTAGCCTCCGGCTAAAATTAACGCTGAGCCTTCACACAACATGTGGTGCCACACATGACATTAGAGCACGGTTGCTTTGTAATCGGCGTAATCGCGCAAGTAGAACTAGTGACAAGACAACTCCGCACTTTTGTAGGGGATATGTCTATTGACTATCTGCAAGCGGTTGGTCAGTCTACCAATTGTGATTGCCGCACAACGGCTGCATTTTCGGAATACGAATTTGTGTTGTTTTATTCTTAGCGCAACCATCTGTCTTGGTTTGCACTCAATTCCTCCCTTTTAAAATAACGATTTTATGAATTCTGCGACTACGTACCCGATTACCGACACTACTGCTCATTGAAAATTCTCAGAATGATCAAAAACGTTAAACTTACGAACACTGCCTCTGATGATTGGGTCGTACGTCGTGTAATCTTTATATATGTTGTTGCGCAGACAAAGGGATCTACAGCAACATGTTGGGCTACCTTGGCGGTGTCTCTTGGGCTATGCTTGTCGCAAGAACCTGCCAGCTTTACCCAAATGCTCTGTCAAGCACTCTGATTCACCGCTTTTTTTGGGTGTTCTCTCAGTGGTAAGTGCTTCGTTGTTTGTTTGCGACCGAAAGGTAATTTTAGTAAACGAGCCCCGCAATCGTGCAGCTACTTCGTGTTTTAAGTTCAAATTATCTAAGAAATCTTTTCTTGCAAACTAGACGAAGTTTTCGCGCCTGTCATGGTGCGGAAGTCGCATGAAAATAGTGTAGCGATGTATTGGAACGACACACGATTTTTTGGTAGTAAAAGCATACATCACTTGGTGCTTTCCGATCAGAATTTTTTACTTTGATATGTGTGAGTCATAACGCCAAACAACCTTAAAAGCGTTTTCACGTTCTAATATTCAGTATGTTAGACCACGTAAGTACCCTGCACAAAAGACGAACGTTACTGAAAATTTTTTAAAGTGATTGGTCAGAATTGAAAGGCTTTTTTTATTTATTTTATTTCTTAAAATTACCTCATGGCCAGATTGGAATGAACAGAAAGGTGACAGGTTTTCAAACCTTTTTCGTTTCCTAATACATACTTGATCGCTCGTCGCTCGTATCGACCATTCAAAGATTATTTGTGTTCTTCGTTTGAAACAGTTGGTTTTTTTGGGTTGAAAGTTCAGATTCNTGTTAGTGTGCTTCTTTTTTTCCGTTTGGCTTCACGTGCATTTTGATATTAAAAGGGAGTGGCCCAGGCCAGTTCTTTTGAAGCAGCCTGAGGAAAGCCACAGCTTGAACCTGCCTGTGTGGGATCCTCGATACAACGTGTCTGACCGCCATCACCTCATGCCCATCATCACTCCAGCTTATCCGCATCAGAACTCCACCTACAACGTCACCCGTTCTTCTTTGACAGTAATGAAAGGGGTGAGTGTCGTTTCCTTCGCGCAGTGAAACGCTGACGCTTTGACTCAGCACTGTCAACGTCAAGCTAGACGGTACTGATGGAAACAAACAAATACTTCTTTCGCTTGCAAACTACTCGCTAAACTTTGTCATATCTCAGTTGCAATCATGGTTCACGAGCTATTGATACATTCTTTGTGGTGGCTGGTTGCGTTCGCTGCATTGCTTGTTTCATTGTGGCGTGGAAAGTCCAAACCCTGCGCCATTTCTTGTCCATTGTTACTTGTCGCATTTAACAAATTTTGTAAGATTTTAGATTAACCTGAAGGTTTTTCGCTGGGCAACCAGTGCTTTGCCATTTAGCATTCTGTTTATGATGCAGTAAGAATAAAAAAAGAAAGTCTCACACCTCGGTGTCTTTTACATAAACAATGCCAGTTAGTACTATTCTTTTAAATGCGGTGACATGACCACGTCATCAGAATGCCCAGCCTTCCGTGCCGCATGTACTGTGGTGAGCTCCGTACCAGGTTGCATTGTGTAAGCGGACGAAAAAGCGCTTTGAGGACCAAACGAAATGATTTTCGAAAGAAGTGAGGCACGACCTTTTGTGAGCTGAAGCAATTTGCCAGCGATGGAGATCAATGGCAGGCGACCTTGGGCGGGAAACTTTCGAAATGTGCCAGACTGCTGCGGCGGACACGAGTGGCACGAGCCTATTCTCAGCTCAAGTCAGCCGGAAATTATCTGCAACGTTTGCCACATGGTTTACGCTTCGACCTGAGGAGCCGCATCACCAAACGATGAAGTGACGCCTCCGCTACAAACAAGCAATGTTACTTGATGAGACGCATTAAGGCAGTTGTAATTAATTAATTGAAAACGATCCCAGTTTAGTCACAGTTGATTCCATCACGAAGGGGTTGTTTCTGATTCGGCTTAAGTGTAACAGACGAAGCCAACTCGAACGTTACGATAACCTTTTTTTAAAAAAACGTTTTTTTTGTGCGATATCGTGTGCGTAGGATATCCAATTTCGAAATACTGCGTCCTGTTTGTCCAAAAATATTTTGTTTAATTTTTTGGTCATGGCTATCCAGGCATTAATCAAACCCATTTTCTTCAGTGTAACCACGCTGCTTACGACATTTGCAATAATGGCAAGTGGTGTGGTAAACATTATTCACCCCTCAAAGGCAAACCGCTTCAGACTTGGCAGTAACTGGACATGATCAAAAAGACAGTTTAGGCACCGTTTCTTGTTTTCGTTGATACAGAAACACGTGTTTTCAAACAAGCATGTCTGTGTTTTCAAACATATTTGTGTTATGATAGGAAAGCGTTTCGTAATCTAAAATTTTGCGTCATAGCTTTGACGACCCCGCATGGAAGTTGCAAAACCATATTACAACCAGACTTTGCGTTTTACTCTCTGCCTGGCAGACGCGAGAAAGTATCAGGCTCAACGTTATCTGCGCAATGGAAACAAGGTGCTTGGCAATTCTGTTTTTTTTTTCGCTGAGACATGTCGGTCATTTGTCTCACAGTTGTATTAAAACTCGGTGTAACAGTGTTCATAACCCTATATATATTTTCAGACATTTCGATCGAAATGACTTAATTTATTTCGGTCATTTCAAAAACAATAAAAAAGAACTTGGCATGCTAAAGTTTGCACAGTAGGTGTTTGCAAATGATGAAAAATAAAAGATTGCTTTCGGTAGCGTGTGATCAGCGCGTGATCAGCGCGTGATCGGAACCGATATTTCCGCCAGCGCCAAATCAACAAAGCTCACTTTTCCGGGTGATATCCTGTGACGATTGTATTCATTGCAGGAATTCATTGACGGTTATCGTGTTACCATGGAAATACAAGACAATAAAGCGCCGTGGTCAAAACTATTCGAGAAGTCAAACTTTTTTAACGAGTACAAGCACTTTATCATTCTGACGGCCAGCGCCGAGACCGAAGAGACTTTCAGAGCGTGGTGAGTGGACACTTACGGTCATTGTGTGTGGACACCATTGCCTGAAACGGTTTTGAAATGAGCATGCTGCCAGACACCGCGTTTCGAACAACAGTATATCCTACAAGATTTTTGTTGTCGATTTCCAGTTGTCTTACCTGCAGATTTATATTTTGCAAGGAATATTTTCTCGCAGTCTTTGGCCAGCCGGACTATTTCACAGACTTTGCTGAGCTCCACTTATCTTTACGAAACATTGCCGTGCGTAAAGGCTTATTTTTTCAACATATAACGAAGCCCGTTTGTTCAAGAGATTTCAGATCAGATTGATTTCAGACTTTCGATCATTGTTCTCCTTTCAGAACTGCACTAGTGATTCTGTTTAAAAAATTTCCTCGCAGGTTTTCGTCTGTCATCGCATCTTCACATGGTCACATCTGTTTTGTAATACTGTATCATAGTTTTGTTTTGGAAACACCAACAAAGCAAAGTTCTACTACGGTTTTGTTTGATGACGTCTTGCACAAATTCCTCTTTGCCGAACGCAGTACCTATTGCACTTGCAGGACGGGCTTGGTGGAGTCGAAGATTCGTATTTTAGTCGGTTACTTGGAACGGAACGATTACATTTTAATCGCGCACATAAACCAAACTTCCTATCCCCAGACCATCAAAGAAAGTGACAGGTGAGTTCTCGGTGTGGTTATCAACTTGGTTTTCTGTAGTCAAGTAACTAGTCTCTATAAAGGGACAGAGTCGAATCAATCAGCAAATATTTTTCATAGCAAATCGATTTCACATAACTCTACGCGTCTTCAGTCCTGAAATCTACAAGCAATGCTTGGCTGTATGCAGCTTTGCAAAGGTTTTGGCTTAATCAGAAGCTAACTTATGAAAAGGTGACTGCTTGCTCATTAACGATTGCGTCTCGTTGAAGGTCTGTGGCTTTTATACGGGGTGCTGGTGACGTCCCTCCCTACTGAGGTTGTTTGTTCCTTTATATTTACAGATTCATGACCGTTGTTCCTCTTCATTTAACGTCTAAGTCGTGCTATGTGTAGATCGCTTCGGTGTTGCGTAGGTGAAGTAGTTGAACCCCAGATGTCACAACTTTCTGATGTTTGGCGAGCTGCGTTTTGCTCAAGGTTAGGCAAAATTTTGGGAGCGGGAGCAGATGATTGGATTGTTTGAGTAAACCAGTATAAGATCATGTAAAAGATTGTGTCCTTTAAGAGGATACAAAGCATGACGTTGTAAAGCTTATTACATGATTTTTTTAATTGGTCAACATGTTTACTACACATTTCAGTTACAATACAGCAAAGAATATGTCACTTTCAATTTTAGTAGGAAGTGTGTTGGTCTCCCTTTTGAGCCAGTGCATCAACACCTTGGTTACGGTAATTTTCTTGTGCCTATTCTCGGGATACACCTCAGGTCTTGGTCAGTTAACTTTGATTTGAGCTTTGTTAATGTTCATGGCACCAAACACCTGCTCTTGCATATATTGGTCGAGTTCAGCAATTCCGGCATCTTCTGTGTCATTCTGGGGAGGTTCGGAAATGCAATTTTGTTATTTACGTGACGCTTCAAAATCATTCAGTTTAAAACAGTTGATCATTTTTTTCATGGCACAGTTGGTTGAGCGCGCGCCACCAAAGCTAGTAGGCTGGGTTCGATTCCCGGTCGTTCGTACAGAAGGCTTGAAATCAGTACTTGCGGCCTATCCAGTTTCGTGCTCGGCGTTAACGGTCAGGTGCAAAGAAGCAGTTCACGCGCGGTGCTGCCATTGACTCGCCGCCGGTGCGCCATTCGCTGCGAAAGCAGCCGCGTGGCCTACGGCGCAAGCAAGCGGAAAGGGGCGCCGCACACCACTCGGAACCCGCCGAAAAGAGTACAAAAGCGAGAATGCCGAAGTGAACTGAGCCTTTTTCAAGGCAGGGTCAGATTGAAAATCGATCGATTCCAATTGCAGCTCCTGCTGTTATCTTTCTGAGTATTGTTAGAGCAGATAGGCCTCCAGCAGAAGTGTCGTATAAATTTTTCAAAATCAGAAGATCGACTGCAGAATTCTTTGTTCCGATCATCCAATGACTATATGTGTTCGTTTCTTTTGTACCTGGACTGCTGCAGTGCGGCTTGGGGGGGGAAATGAGCTTGGATTTGAGGACTCTCACATTTGTGTACACGTCTTGCACATCTCCTTGTAGCTTCAGCGCATTCGTGTGTGAACATAGTGCCTACAACTGCAAGCACAAAGGTTCTTGTTTTTCCGTTCAGGAAATGCATGAAACTTCTGTATTAACTCTAAAAGTGCACCAGTTTCCTGTTAGAGCTCACACGACCGTTGAAACACTTTGCCAAACTTACCAGCGGTCACGAAACAGGTAAAGTAAGTTTTGGTGATCTACGTCGGTTCCTTCAGGAATTTGGAATTTAATGACATCACTTGCTCGTATAAAGTTAACAAGTTTTACGACTCGATTCACGATATGATTGAGTTGCAATACAGACTTACCCAGATTCTTGGTGAATGATGCAGCGAAGGTAAAGAACATCCTCGTCGGGATTTTCCTCTTTCATTTAACCTTGGACTCTTTTCAACAACCCCACTTTGTTTCCAGTCAAATTTGAAAATCCATATGATGTAGCATTGACAAGTTTACCCCAAGGTAGCTTCATATTTTCCTTAACAGCAGACGCCCAGAGACACCATCTCCCCTCGTTCTACCTTCAAATACTCGATTATCAAAAGCCCATCCGTTACCTCAACATTATCGTTGAAATCCTTTGTATAAGAATTAGGAACTGAGCCTGAGCAGTGGCTTTTACGTGGCTACCATTATCTGGTGCTAGTGAAGATGGCTTAAGGACATCTGTCGTTATAATTTTCTGACTATATCTTTGCCAATCAGTTCCACACAGAGATTAACAGTTCTGCGTGACAAGTAACTTGCTAAACATGAATTTGCTCTCGGGACACAAGAGACTGCAGTCTCGAAGATGCGTTGTTTAAAAAATACCGCCTTTGTGGAGAGGCTCGGTAGCGTTTGCCAATTCAGATGCTAGCGTAAAACCTTCCGTGGTATTTGACTCCTGAATCGCGGTTTGTCACCGAATATGTTTTCCTCTCATCTGTAAATTAATCGTCAACACCTGAGCAGTATTGAGTTGGCTTTACTATATTTGGATAAGTTCTGGTGGCCGATGTAAAGAGCTTGACGGGATCTATTTTGCCCGTGCATCGTTCAGATGTGGGTTCATTTACGTTCAAGTTTTCACTATTTTTCATATCACCTCAAAAATGATGGGAAATGACCCGTTCAGATTTTAATACAAGTTTCTGCTTCGATTCCCATGGATTATATTACAAGAAAAGCGTTATTTTTCTAGAACGATCTACGTCTTGCGTTGGTTTCTGGGTTTACGTTTCATAAAAGATCTTATCCGAACTGACATCAACCTCACGAACGATATTCAGGTGAAGTCTCAAAGTTTTGGAAAGCTTGAAATCGCGCGAGCTGAGTTCTTGTTTCTAGCTGCCAGCATGTATGGCGAGGTATTGTAGACAAAGCTCACTTAGTTCTGTCTCATTATCAAAGGCATTCACCGACACACTGCATCGACAAGCTCACAACACCAAATCCTACAAAGAAGACATGAAGGTGAGCGACTGTTGAATTTATGAACCACCCCTTGGTTGCCCGCTAACGAAGGCTTTGCTGTTGTTCCAAGAAACACAAAGCTGTCGTTCTTTACGAACTCGCGGCGTTGCTTCTGGGGCCACAGCACTTGGTACTGCTTCAACTCCGCTTCGACATAAGTGTTTGGTGTTGTGAAGCAGGTTAAATTTTGTGTCTTTGATTTTACATTGGACGTCAAATAACCTTTTGAGAAAAGAGACGCATTTTTTAGCCCCGATTGTTATGCCGTAAGTTTTGTTTTCAGTAGTGAATTGCAACTCCACAGCCCTGACCCGCTGTTAGGTGTTTGTTTCAAAACAAAGACGGTATTATTCGGTCACCTGCCTTCGCTGCAGTCATTGTATGAAATTCTGTAAGCGAATTTTTTTTTTAAGGCATGAAAATGTTGAGCACACCTGCGTGCTCGTCAATAATGTACCACGCAAAGTGTTCCGTTACTGTGTTTTTGTGTGTGTATTTTTTAGCGGTTGAAGGACAGATGCTCTTAAATCATTCTCTCATACTACAGGTTGAGGCGCAGTATGCTCGGCGGAGTCAGCTCGCTCAGTTCCTCCCCGAAGAGGTCGCGTCGACAATCCGCACAAACCGTCTGTCGTCGCAAAAGAAAAAGGTTCGCCTTCTCTGTCAACGTGACGTATGATTACTATGGGCGATCTAACCGGATAGAACTGCCTTTTAGTTGAACGCTGTTGTTTTTCGCCGTCTGCTGTGCTTAAGCCAACCTCGATCGCAATGTTTGACAACATTGGCTTTGTTGTTTTATTGGAGTAATTCCCGGCTGATCTTTTTCTGTGTCCGAAACCCGCCAAACTAATGTTTTTAGCAAAAATCATTATGTGCGCACCGTGTATGATCGATGTTTACCTACGTCTCTTGTTGTATTTGATTTCGGAGCATAAAATTGGGACAAACTTAACAGTTTCACTATTTTGGTGTATTTGATTTCGTTTCGACCGATCGGCAACATAACCTACGTTGTCGTCGTGCTTCAGGAATCGCTCAACAGAGCTGGCGACCCTTCGAACTTAATGGACAGCCCTTCGACTTACGAACAATCGATGAACAACTGCAGCGCACGAACAGACTCGCCTGTCTCCAGCAACAACACCTCAATGAACAACGCGTCCATGGTCTCGGTCGACCTCGACGCGTCCATGACCAACACGTCATCTTCTCCTCCCCACCCGGCTCGCGAGAGCAAGGCGCCCGACGGCAAGCAAGAGCCGGGACAGGGCGACGTCCAGGGCAGCAATTCCGAAACGCCCATGGTGACCTCGCCCAGCAAGCAGTTCATGAAAGACAACGAGCCACAGGCCCCGATCGAAAGCATCACCAGCATCAGCCGAGCTGCTGATTCTTTTCGCAAGGGCGTTTACGGCCTGACAAGGACAGTGACCTTGGTGCCGGACATCAATCAAATCGACCCCAAAACAAAAGAGCCTCTGCCGCCAGGGGAGAGCGCCCCCATGAACCCACACCTCGCGACCACCGCCCTTTCCACCATTCCAACCGTCCTCGGCACGCACCGAAGCGAACCCCCCCGCCATTCGCCAATGAATATCCAAACCATTCCTGTCCTGTCAAGGAGTACCCCGCCAGCCACCGTCCTCATCACCAGGCCGACCCAACCGCAGGTAGTTGTAGGGTTGCTTTTTCATTTATTTGCAGTTGAGCGTTTCACGCGCTGTTGTAAAGCGACTGACCGCGCCTTCTTTCCGCGTCAATGATTTGCGTCTCGGGTGTTTGGGCCCGATGGGGATTGTTTCGCATGTAAACTGTTGAACGAGCTTGCCGTGATGGACCGTTGCTTTTTTCTTATTTCCGATCACGTATTTATTTGTGCAGTTGTTAGCAGCCATTTCGACCAGCTAACTTAATCCATGATGAAAATCACGTTTCCATTTCGCCAAGTTGTGGTCTCGGGTTTGTTGTAAAAATCGAAAACAGCTTCACCGGTCAGCAGCAAGTCACAGCAAACAGCCTCACTGTATAAAGAATGCTGCCACCGCGTCGTGCTATTCGACCATTCGCGCCGTAGATCGCACATTCACGTGTCGCCTGTGCTCGCGGCCCGCCTGCTTTTGTCCTGTTTGCACAGTGCCATTTCAAGGCGCTGCAATGAGAGTTGCATGCGAGGCTTCCAGATTTATGGGAAGGTTGTCCACGAACTCTAGAAAAATCGCAGCTTCTGTTGGTTTTCGAGACGTGTGGGGCGGACAGCGCCGTCCCATCGCTACATCGGGTGGGGGGCTTGCTGCATTGGCTGCTGATGCTGTAACTAGCGGACGTACTGAATCCTGAAGCCTAAAAGAAGCTTTGTGACGCGCTTGTAGCCTAGCAACCATGCACTACGTCATGTGACCTTCCACGCCGTCCAAGTTTTGGTTGTTCACTTTAAAATTGCTAAACAGACCGGGTATTTTCCTCGTGCTGACCCTTGTAACCGATCCGTGTACCTCGAATGTTGCAGATTTCGCGGATTCCAACTTTGTGCCAATCCCAACAACAGCAACAACGCATTCCAACCGTACAGGGCAACCACCACACCATGCCGAACCAGTTCAACCAACATATATCGCCCGGCGGCTACCGCCAACAGCAACAGATCCAACCCATCCTCTCACACTTCGGGCAGCCACCCAGGATGATGCAGCCAAACAATCTTCGGTCTTTTCAGGCAAGCAGCGCGGACGTGCCAGCACATCGTTGCATTCTAGTGCTCTTACGCGACAGTGTTTCGAAGATCCGAAGACCTATCCACACTGCCATGTATCTTGTTTCACGAATTGTTGGATGGCGCTGAATTTTACTTGGCATGTTTCAGACTCCCGTGTTTGAAGTGCCAGCCTTGGCTAAATGACGCGCGCTGTCGTAGACAATGCTCACGCAGTGCTGACTCACAACACACGCTTGTTGCTGAATTGCGACTTTTAAGTCATCACGCTGCAGGCGAAAAGGAAAACGAGCTGTTATGTCACAATCAGAGAGCATTTTTTAAGCCTGTGAATGTTTTGTGTGTGGTGTGGCAGTAAAACCAAGGGTTGGCAGGAAGCACGCTTGTCAAAAGTCTGTAAACACGGTTCGATCAAATCATTCAACATCCAATTTGTCAGTTTCACGTAAATGTGTTGCTCACGCCTCTCACAAACGCACTCCCGCTTTTAGTAATTTGTGTGCAAGATGTTCGGCGTATTGCTGTACGCAAAAGTCAACCACAAGCTGTTGTTTTGCAGGCCTGCGAGAAAGGAGCATTAAAACGTCCCCACTCACCAATACAGAATGACGTAGGGGGGTATGGGAAGATGTTCAGCCCGGAAAGAAGTTCCTCCATCACGTCAGTGGTATGTTGAGAAGCCGTTTGGCTTTGCAGATGTGCTGAAGCTGGCAGAATATTTTTTCGTGTTGTGTGATGCTGTGTTACGGGTTGCTGAGATAACCTCGGTGCTGTGTTAGAACATTCACAGTGGCGTTTTTGCACTGGGGCCAATATCCATTTGTTACCCATGCTTGCTCACAAACTTGCGCTTAATTCGTTGCATGCTGATGATGCAAATCTTCGCACGCGTGAGTAGTTTCGGTGTAAATGCTGATGAACAGCTTCGGGTAAAAGTTGGAAGATAAAGTGCAGTTAGAAGGAGTGCGTAAGCCGTGTGATAATACAAACTTACAGTGACGAACCTCAGTTTGGTAGCCTTGTTGAAAGATCATTTCTGTCATTTTTACAGTGCAGATTTTTTACGAGCCGCTATTTTTTCTTCAGAGGGATCTTTAACTTCCTGCGAACGGTAAAGAGTCTAGTCCCAATGATGAATTGCGCAGTTTACTATCGTCCGGTCTTTTGATACAGTGTTTCTGGCATCCAGAGTATCGTTTTTGAGTAAAAGGTCTCAATGATAAACGTGATTTCGGTTGTTACGTGTTGCTTTCGTAAATGGATGAATCCTGTCCCAGTAAAGGGTTTAGTTTTGTCGTTTACTTCGTTCTCAAACAATTAACACGCCACCACTCGAAAAAGTATCATCTATTTTATGCGAAAAAACGCTTTTCACAGTTTTGTCGACGTTTTTCAATTAGCTCAACGCAAAATAGTACGAATACTACCGATCAATTTCTGTAAAAATAAGCTGAACACAACCTACGACATGCAAATCTTTATTAATCAACGCGTTTCTTTTTGTTTGCCAAGCAACGTCGATCCGAATTAAGCGACTCACCTCCGTCTCAAATAAGGACCATTCCTCGATTGAAGGACAACATCAGATTGAAAACAAAGTAAGGGATTGTCGCTCATTTTGTTGGCGAACTTAACATTGCTCTTATTCGAAATTGAAATGATTTAGCTCACATTGCGTTTTTGGCGTCTTTCTCGTGTCTTGCTTAAAAAATCAACAAAAGTGTGTTTCCGCGAAACTAAAACGCAAGTGGATAGTATCAACCCATTAAAAGAATTGTGACCTTTTTGAAACTTTGTTGAAGCAACTTCTGCTGACCGTCGCTGTGTTATGTTTCTTGCAATTAAGGAAGAAACTTACAGAAACGCGAGTAACAATCTGTGGTTTTCGTTGTGCTGAAAATCGAGAAAAATTTACTATTGCTTGTGTTCGCATTGAATGCCTTTGCAGAGTTGGTTCTAACGCAGCCAGGAGATGACAACAGTGACAGATCTTGATAAGGGTAAGTTGTTCTTACCGTGTGGCTTGTCAAGAGCGATTCTCAGAAAGAAGGAATGACGAAGCATTTGCTTCAGTGTGTGCGCGGAGTATGTTGTGAGTTTCTTCAGCCTTAAGTTGTACGAATATGGAGATTACCGTTAACGATAATTCCCTTGGGCAGATAACAGGGTAGTTTCGTCTCCAAAGCACCATCGCGTTCTGTAAATTGGCACCCGTTTATAGCAGAAAGGCTCGTTTGCATGATTTCTCACTTTTTGCCCAATACGCTGCAAAAAAGCTTTTCAGTTGTTCTGTTGCCACGTTTATGGTCATCACAAACGGTAAATCTAGATCATCTGCTAATATCAACTGCGCGTTTTACAAACAGTAAAAATCTTGTCGCGCTTTAAAAATCTCGCAATAATCGTGGCAGGTTACAAGAGGCTCAACCGCTGCATTAGTGTTGCCATCCCGATACAGATCCTGTTGGTGAAAGGCTACGGCCATCAACTAACCTCGTCTCCAGAGTTCTTGTGCCAAGTGGAAAAAAAGCAAAATCCTTCTTTTAATCGCAACGTCAGCTTTCCTTTTTATTCAACTCCGCCTCGAGGCGTTTAAACCGGCAAAAGCACTACATTTTGAAGCTTATTTGAGCCGAAGATCTCCAATGATTTGTTTGCTGCGTTGCCTTGGCGCTGTCGTCAGTGTGTTTGGTTGTTACGCCTATCAAGCTGTTTTGCGGCAGGTTTTTGTCCAGATCGTGCGCCACCTGGTGGCTGGTGGAGTGAGTTCTTATGTCGCCGGCCACGGGTAGTAAGACTCGCCGCGTACGCATCGTTGTGAGACGGGTACGTATACTCGCTGTAGCAGCGCGATTACCTCCGAAACTCGTTTTCCCGAACTCGCCTTTCGTATTCTGCTTGCCTTGGTATGAATTGCTGTTGTCGTCGGTAATAAAACAACGCATTGCGGACGTACTGGGTAACTCGACCACGGACCCGACCAATCCGAATCCGCCACCGGATCCGAATCTGCAACGGGGCCAGCGGATCGTTCGGAGAAACGTTGAGCAACAACTGTTCCAAGCACATCTGGCTTCCACCGGCCGCGGGGAATTCCCCGATGAACACAAACTGTCGAGACATTACCTCCTGCGTTGCCACCAACTTTGTTGCGCGTTCCAGTATTTTTGCCCATGACGTAATAGTGCCGATTGATGACGATTTCGTCGTCGCCGTAGTTCACTGTCCTCCTCCGACGTGGAAAAGTTTCGTCTCGCGTGCGTTGCGACACAGCGCGCAGATATGAATGAACTGATGTGGGACGGTGCGGTGCAGTATTGCAGCACTTGGGGGTGGGACGCGTTTCTACGCAGTCCTCGTCACGTGGTTCGCGTCAGACCGGCGGAAGTGACGCGCTGCCGATGTTTTTACGTATTGTTGCCTTTTTCACCTTTTTTTTCGGACGCATCTTCCGTTGAGCCGGTATATTCTGTTGGCCTCCTTATTGCTTTATCGCCTTGCAACTTTGCTACCAGCACCCGCTTTGTTTTACTGTACAGTTCTTGCAAAAGATAAAAGTCTTATAAGAAAAAACAATAAAATTAAAATCCATGGGCCAGCTTTCGGTTTGCTGATGAGTCACGACTGGACAGATGAAAGAATACCCTCTTTACACTATTTATGTCTCGTTTTCGGTATTTCGACTGCTGAGAGGAGAGGTCGTGCAGTTGAAACTAGTAGAAATCGCAAACAGTTGAGAATTTATCACCTGGCATGTAAACACTTTGCAAAGACAAATTGAAATGCAGGTTTTTTTTGCACGTGCAGTTTTCAGCCGCAACGCCGCGAATTAACTTAGCAGCAAGTTGCGTCTTAAATTACGCTGCTAGTGCGAAGTAAATTTAAAATCCATTGCAGGTGTAACATCGAAAGCTTTTTGTTTGATCGCGATTTTGGGATAGGTCTCTGCGGACTGACTCGATTGTTGATAATGACTGCTCTAGATTTCAAGATGTAAGCATTATGTCAACGAACATAGCTTGCAGAAGGCAGACAAATAAAACCTTTCAAACGGTGAAGGATGCTGCGTCACATGAAGCGTAACTGAGTGGTTGGGTGTTTGTTGAAAGTTAAAAATTCTACCGTTCAGAAAATATCATAAATGATTGACGTGTTGCTAAGTGTGGAATACTACCAGGTCGACAAAATACAATTGAGCACAACATTCTGCACCGCTCGTTCCGTAACCAAACCTATCAAAAGCTGGAAAATCTAAATCCTCGAATCTCTACAATTTTCGAGGCGGAGCATTCACTCAACTGATTGGAGGTTTGCAAATAGAGTGCCACAGCAATCAACAGTGATGTAGTTGAGACCACTGCTGGATTAACCATTAGACTGCTAAGGCGATAGCCTTAGGCCATGGAAACATTCGGCTCTCAATTTTTGTTACAAGTAACTACCGAATTATCTCCTAACAGTTATAAAAAACTAAAACGATTCCTGTTTTTTACAAGACTTTCATTTAACAAGTAGCGACGGGGAATGGTATTAATAATTTGTATATTCCAATGTGCAATATATTCAGCCTTTGCTTTCAAAAACCTGCAATATACAAATAATTTGTATATTTTAATGTGCAATATACGGTATATCCAAGAAAGAAGGTGGATGGGAAAAATGAAAAGCTACTGAAGAAAAGCTGAGTTTAAATTCGCAGTAAGTCAGTGCTTTTTTTTAGTTTTTNAAAGGGTGTCGTGGTGGAGCTGTAGGGTGTCAACACCATTTTCCCTTCTATGTTGATACTTTTAAATTATATTCACAAAAACGCCAGTTTCCGTCCAAATATGCTTAATTATTTGAATACGACATTCACTTTTGGCAAACAAAATAAAGACCATTTCATAAATAGAAAAGTTCAATGCAGGCCTACATACTCATTTTGATTCACTCATTTTCGTGCCCGCTTTTCTCTTGGGAAGGTCGCGGGTGCAGCGGCCCCAAGAGGGCCCGAAATACCTCACGATTAACAGCAACCTAAAACATTTATGTTGGCTCCACACCAAGACGGGACAAGAAAGGTAGGAGATGTAGTTACGTCACCTGGTCCTTGGACAAACTTTGGGCTGCTTTCCCGTGGGTGTAGAATGTAGCCCAAAGGACTTCGTTCGCCATTCTTTCCTAGGGCATTCTGGACACAGGGCCGAACTAACATAGCTAGGATCTCACAATTCGGAGAAGTGGCTTTACATCCTGGGGTTTACGGATTTCAGACCTGTGCTCTTTGTCACGAAGTGTAGATATCCCATCTCTGCCGTTTCTTTCGACATTATTCTTTCAGTCGTCACCTAAGATCCATGACCACAGGTGAGGGTCGGAACAAAGACCGATTTAAAAACTGAAAGCTTTGCGTTCTTTGAAAGTCACCGTTTCGTCACTACGGAACAATAACGCTCACGCAGATCTGCGTTTGCTTTAACAATCCGTGTATCAATCCCTCTGTTCCAGACTTACGTCACTCATGAATACCACCCAAAAAAACATTGACGTCTCTACTTGCTGCAGTATATTTCCGCTCACTTGCAGAATACCTGCCTTGGGCATGTTGCGAGACAAAATACCTCCATTTTATAGTGCTGATTTTCGTTCCTGCTAGGTCGCACGCAGCAGAAAACCGATCAAATGCGTGCTGAAGATCTTGTTGAGAAGATCCATCCATGCATGCAGTACCAATTCGTCCGCAAAAAACAAACGGTTCATCCTGCAGTTCCCAACAGTGACACCCTCGTCGACGCATCTGTGGCTGTCTATCCATTTCATATAGACAAGAGCTCTCCAAATTTTTTGGGATAGGATAGCTATTGCACAGCAGTTCGAGGGCCGGACATCTTGCATAATGTGATTTGTTCGAGATATGTGATATTCTGCCAAATCAACACATTTTTCGTAAATATATCATTTTTTCATTATTGGCAAAATGTGTTTTGCGGCCGGGTGAAATGGCTTCGGAGGGCGGATTTGGCCCGCGGGCCGTAGTTTGGAGAACCCTGATAAAGACTATGAAGAGGTGCGGTGATAGCACACCTATGGACGTAACGAGGGGGACAAAATTACCCGGACGCCAAATGACTGCGGAGGCCGCAGAAAAGTCCCAAAAATGCCACTACTGCAATCGGAAAGCCCGAGTGGCAAGTGCGCAAAGCTTCACACTGTGGCAGCAAGCAACAAAGAGATCACATGCCATGATCACTCCATTATTGCTTGTTCGCACCACTTATGAGTGTAATTCTTCGCGCACATCCCGTTCGTGGTGAATCGCACATTCAACGCATCGCCAACGGAGATGTTGTAATACCACAAATACTTTATTCAATGCTGCACACTTGCTTCCGACAGGTCTCAGGTTCGAACACGGGAGCGCCAAACTTGCTTCTTATCCCGGGTGCCATCTAACCTCGTTACGCCCCTGAGTACACACCATTGTCGGAGAGCAGCACCAACGCTGAACGGTTGTGATATAACCCCGTCGACAGGGTCACAATCTTCTGAGAAGGAATACAGTTACTTGACGGCCAGTAACAGGCTGCCGTCAACACCGTAGTCCCACAACACTCCACAAAGCTTTTCACGAGCAACCCGGCCATATACTTTCCCGAGGTCGACAAAACATGTGCACAAGCCTTTGGCATGCTTCCAGAATTTCTCCTGGCAAGCTAAATGTAAAAACCTGGCACCGTTTAGCTTATATTTTCGCAAATAGTATTTTTTGCTTTCCCGCTCAGGAAACCTTCAAACGCTGTACGAGTCAGGAAGGGTAGGGCGTAATGCAACCCATAAATTGATTACGTTTTCCTGGGACATGTGAGATCCATTATTTCCGGACCAAACCATTTTTGACTTTCCGACGTCCATTTTTAATCATTTTCACAACAAAATCGTATCTGCGCAGCGCAGCGAAACGTACATATCATACAAATTTCATGCACTGTACCCCCAAAAAGGGGATTTTTAGAGGGGAATTTTTGTTTGTGCGTAGAAAATGTCATGCTCGTTTCAGATCCGTTTTTTCTTCATGTCAAGTCATGGTGTAGGAAGACTCTTCACATATAAGGTTTCCGAGGTCATATTTGGCCAAACACGTTTGCACAAATCATATTGAAATGTTAAGATAGCAAGGTGCCCAAAATTTGCTACACATCAGGTAACCATGGGTACTATAGTACCCAGGCCGTCGCCAGGGTTCAGCAGCAGGGGTGGCTAAAAAATAGTATGGGCCAAAAACCAGAAGGGGGGGCCACATTTTTGAAATACTGTATTGGATGTATGCAGCAACCAGGGGGCCAAACGTGAAATTGGGGGGCACAGATTTCAAATGGGGGGCCGGGCACCACTGCTCCCCCCGCTGGCGACGGACCTGATAGTACCCCAATTTCTATATACAGTACTGTATAGGCTTTCAAGGACATTTTGTAAAATAACTCTGGCACATTTCCATTTGTCTCTGAAAATCAGTAAAAGTCATGGAAGCACAGGTTTCTAACATTTTTCTAAGCAACCTATGAAGTCAACAAAAAACAAGCCCCTGGGAACCCCAGGATCCCTGAGCAGGGTAAGTTGTTGTTTTGTACGTTTTCTGGAATTTTTTCGGAGTGTTTTCCAGTGATTTTGGGTTTTATAATATAGACATCTACATCCGAATTCACTATCATTTCTCACTTTTTTTCTGAGTGTTGGCAATTCGACCCCCTATGGTGGCCAGTGGGCCCCATTCAGCTCATTTCCCCCTGGATCAAGCCTCTAGTTACGCCACTGCCTGGAACAGGTCACCTTCTGTCTGCTTTGAACGCCAATTGCATATTTTATAAGAATTTCCATTTATTAACTTCTATAGAGTGCTCATTAACAAATCAGTACTTTCAGCTGATATACTTTACACAGATCAGCATAATTTTGTTAGACGAATGCACTATCCTTTACAGTACAGCGTCGAAAATGCTCATTCAAGCGAAACATTTCCACAGAAAGAGTTTCTATTTATTAAAATGCCTAGAATTGGTATTTAGTAGTTTAAAAGTTTTGTCCCAGCTTGCTTTGCAAAGCACTCAAAACTGTGGTCTAAGTTATTCAAATATTGCAGTCCTTATAATTTCTCATCATCTTTCATAAATGGCAAAGCTTAATCCATTCGACCAACAGATTGTTGCTAAAACCTGACAGCGTGTTGATTAGACAAAAGTGTCCAGCAATCGATCAACCGTTTCTTCCAGTGTGAAACGAACCTTGAAGTATTTTTGCACTTCCTGCCAGTAATCAGCGAAGCTTTGCCCATAGCTAAAATTGGCCCCTTGCTTCGAAAAAGCGAAAAAACGAGGGTGGAATACCTAATTGGATTTTCAAAGCAGTGTAATGAACTAGGAAGGCGTTGTTCGGCACCTGGTACTGGAAAGTGTTGCAACAAAACAAGACAATTTTAACTGAGGCTATACTCGAAACATCACCAGGACAACAGCAAGTCAACCAAACATAAGCTCGGAGTTCGATTGACCGAGAAATTTTCGTGGTACTTACAACGATTTATTAGTATGAAACACGCTTATTTTGGTAATATAGTGGATAGATGAAAACTTGATAGTGCTAGGCAACAAGTATTAAGAAAAAAAACTTAACCGGACGTCATTCAAAACTTGGGTGAGACTGGCTGAAATTGTTTGGGAACTTGTACATCAAATATTTTTGAGAAATTTTTGCTGTAAGCTGTTTGAATTGAGTTATGTTTTCGCTAGCTTCATGGGAATGATGGCTGGCAGTTTTGGAATCTGTGAAATATGTTGCTCTGAACTGAGCGGTTTAATTATGGCTTAGTTACCCTGTCGAACGAAACCTTAGATGGTATCCTTTTTATTGTTTGTGCTGTTAATGCTGCACCCATATATTAACGTGGTATGGTGGATCACCAATTGTTTTCTGTTTACCATTTTACAGATTTTAGTTTGTTTCTGTGTTCAGTTAGGGAAGGTCTGCATGCCGGACTTCTGCTACTGAATTGTATTTTAGTAGTAAAGCAGTAGCTCGTTGGTGGAAGCGTTTAAGTCTTGGGCAAAGCATGCTCTGCCCAATGTAAATACGGAACTAAACCTGGCAACCAGCACAGCATCACGGTATTAATCACTTTCAATCACTGTCGGTGTAACACTAAAAATGGATCCACAAGCTCAGCCTGACATTGTTGGGGATGCAAAGCTAGCTGAGACAATTCAAGATCTTGACTCTTACGAGTCGGAAAGCGACATGCGCAAACGTTCAGAAGTTGTTGAGAAGTTAAACGAAATTGTTGCTGCTTTTCTTCGCAAGGTAAAAATATTATGCAACGACATCAAATATGAACGTAAAGTGTATGGCAGAAAAAGGCAAGATTGATTTTAATGTTGCAGGTGGGTTGTTGCAGTTGTAAATGTGGTGGAAAGTTATACACTTTCGGTTCCTACAAGCTGGGTGTGTGCGCGAAAGGAGCTGATATCGATGCGGTATGTGTTGTACCGCAAAACGTGACCAAAGACCAATTTTTCTCCATATTTTACAATATGTTGGAAAGATGTCCGGAAGTGACCAGCATACAGGTAAATATGATTGTGGTTATGCGCAACATCAACGACGAAGAGGATTTGGACGTAACATTTCATAGCTTTTATTCAGTTGAGCATCCAGGACTTAATTAAACATGGGGCCACTACTTCACTATGAGACACCCTGCTTTTAATTTCCACATACATTTCAAGGGTTTCAGAAGAATTCATCCATTTTATACTTTCGTGGTAGGACACAATGTAGACTTGGACGTTTGGGTTTTTAGCTGTTTCGGTCCAGATGTGTTTGGTTGGTTGGTCAGGACCAAGTGCCTGCGCGGTATATAAGATATACCAGAGACGCGGCTCATCTCGGGCACGCGATATGGGCATTCACTAGTTTTTTAAGTAACTTTGTCTCGCTTGGCTCTTAAGACAGTCCCAGAAGCTTTTAACATCTTTGGCTAGACACTAAAATGCGCAAGTGATCTACTTAAAGTGTAATCGTAATTCTTTGACCAGATGTTCCCGTCCCATGATCATTGGGGCAGGATGATCGAAATCCTCCAATTACACCGTATGAAGAATACGGCCTAGTAGGTCAATACGGGCGTTGGATAGCCCACTATAACCTTAAAACATAATAGAAAGTGATTTGAGCTTGATGGAGTAGTATCCTACAAGTTTTCGTTTGGGCACTTCAATGTTAAAAAGGTGCACTAGCTCGCAACTGCCAATCTTCTCAGTGCTTTAAGGCATCGTTAAAAGTTTGAAATAATGTAGCACACATAATGAGCGGTTTTAACTAAGCAGCTGGGGCGGGATTATAAATGACATTTAAAAAATACATTTATCATGTAATTTGTTCAGCCGCATTAGCGCTATGATTAATATGGCGGTCAAACCAAGAACAAATTTTCCAAGATGTGGTTATCTCACCGCAGTATTGGAACAGACCCGATTGTGAAATTGACAAAAACACAAAGATGAAGTGGCCTTGTCGCGGTACAATTCAGTGTTCCATGGTAACGTAAACAAACCACCGATACATGAAGCTTACACCGTTACTTTTGTTGAACAACCTAATTTTCACTCTTTTGAATATCTGTGAAGACAATAATATCATAAACTTAAAGCACAAATTAATATACAAAACACGATCCTCCCCGCGAGGGAAATTTTTTTCCGTCGTACTGAGTGTTGACGTGTTTTAATTTTCACCGCCAGTGCGCGGGCGTTTTCGTTCTCGTCAGTCAGCGTTCAAATGCGCCCGCAGAGGTTTGGTTGCCATCGCTACAAAATGCACGCTTAATATACGCATTCTGCAGTTATTCTGAATCATAGCGGCGTGTTTCAAGCAATAATTGGACGTGTCGACTTGCCAGTGGTTGAATATATCTGAAAACTACGTATTCTACAGGGTTAATTATCGTCATTGGCATTAGGATTTATTAAGTTCTTGTTGCTTCGCACTAAGTTTTGAAGTCTGAGTGAATGCATTCTAGTTTTAGTTGTCGTAGTTGGTGTTGTGCGATTTTTCATTAGTCTCGATTGTTTACTTTCTCTGACTTTGCTTTAGCCTTTCAACGTTTTACCTGTTAGCACTGCTTGCAGTTGTAAGGAGTGACGATGCGTGGTGTTACGTGGAATCGCTAATCGATTTCCTATTAAAATTTGCCATTGATTCTTTGCTTGTTTCACCTGTGTTGAGTGAAGTTACTTGATTTTATGTTGTGTAGCTTCTCCTATACAGCGTTACGTATGGATTAATTAATTCAGCATTCATTTTTTGATTTAGCTTTTGCTAAGCGACTTGGGCAAATGCATTTGGCCTTAAAAGGTTTACCTTACCAATGACCTTGGCTGAGATGCCAGCCAAGTTTAAAAGTCCGTCGCAGAACTCCAATTGAAGTCAATAGCTGATAGCATTAAACATTTACATTTTTGTAGAGCATCAAATCTTCTCGCGTTCCTCTTGTTAAAGTGGAGTTGCGTTGTCTGGAGGTAAGGTTTGCTAATTTAAAATTAACAAAAGTTATGGTATATTGTGAACATGCCTTTGAAAAACAGCTGTAAAAGCTTGGGTGTAACAAGCGTTTGAAACGAACTAGCTATCACATTGGCCGATTCACCAAGTTGTGTGACCTTTTACAACACTGCTGTAGTTATGGCAAAAACGTGATCCCAAATAAGTTAGTGGGTTTTTCTCGTGCCGGAATATCACGAAAACGTCAACTTCAACCGTTCGTGGATGCCTTCATTAAAAATTACCGTCACTTTAAGGCAGGGGTCGGGAACCTATGGCTGGCGAGCCAGATGTGGCTCTTTTGATGACGGTATCTGGATCACTTGATATTTTGAACTTCTGTAATTCTGTAATTTTCCAAACTTTCTGTAATTTTCCATCTACCAGAGTACAAAGCCAGCAGCAACACCATGCAGCACCAAAAGTAGCATTAACAGTAAGAAACATGTTATTAAAGAGAATTCACAATCACCATTGTTTAAAATTGTTGGTATTGCTTAAAAATGCACACGTTAGTAAGTTAGTTGCATTAAGTGTTAAAATATTATATGGCTCTCACGGAAATACAATTAAAAATATAGATTTCATGGCTCCCTAAGCCAAAAAGGGTCCAGACCCCTGCTTTAAGGAGTAAGGGTTTAACTGTAGTTTATGGTTATTGCAACATAAACGCCACCTTGATCTGTCACCGTGCGGATAAATACTTCCAACTGGCATCTTTTTACTGTACCCCAAATAAAGCAAGCAATAGTTCATTGCTGGACATGTTTCGCAGTGTCTTTGACCACTGCAATCAAATCAGTGTTGGAAAATTCACGAGTACAGTGGTTCTGGTTAAACACAAGTACGGGTAATTTGAGTGCAAATGTAATTCCTAAGTGATTATTCGAACCAAGGAAAAGATCGTCGGCCTGGTAAACGTAAAACGTGCTCAAAGAAAACGAAATGTGTTTTCGCAATGAAACAGTCGGTTATATGCTTGTGCGTGAACTTGACCAATGGAAGTGAGGTAAACAGGCCTCTAAACATGGTTTAAATTTCATATGATGCTTTCTTTGCCTCGTACCAAAACATTTATGAGTGCTTACAGATGCCAATTGGACCTGACGTCAAATATGTTTCGACTATCCTTGTGTGGGTTTCTAGTTGAAAAGCTTCGTGTTGCGTTGTACTGCTGTCAGTTTTTTTGGGGGTTTCAACGTTCAATTGGTTCAAATGCTTGCTTTCTTTCAGGTAGACATTCTTTTCTGTCGATTTAATTTACAATGCGTTCCAGACCGAAGCAACTTTAAAGACGACCGTCTTTTGCTAAAATTGGATGCGAATTCGTTAAGAAGTTTCAATGGATTACGCATTGCTGATGAAATCATACATTGCGTGCCCAGTCTGGATCGTTTCCGCCTTGCTTTAAAAACAATAAAGCTTTGGGCAACGAGTAAGGCGAACCGATGTTTAAACTGCAGTTTGTAAACTTAGTTTTAGTAACACGTTTTGGAAGTTAGTGGTGTATTCTGCATCTGGTAAACAGTGACATTCCATGAACTTTCTGTAGATGTAATACTCGGATGGCGCTTCTCAGTTCCTTTTCCACCAGAAAATGCTGATTTGTTATTTATGTCATCAAAAGTTTTCGTTTTTAAAAATGCCATCGAGCTGACTAAAATGTTTGTTTTGGAACATTTATACATGGGCTAACCACGATTTTCTATGCGTATGAGAAGCAGTGTTTTGTGTTTATGATGTTATACGTTTCAGAGCAAGGAATATACAGCAATGTTTTAGGATATTTGGGTGGCATTTCCTGGACTATTCTGCTCACAAAAATTTGTCACGAAAATCCAGATGCTTCTTCAAGTGCTCTAGTTCATCTTTTTTTCTCGACATTCGCCAACTGGTAAGCCGTGTGCGATTTTTTCGTGTGGGGTAAGCCGTATGGGATTTTTTCATCGCAGTCGTGGTGAATGAGGGCATAATCGTGTTTTACTTGGTGCAGCGAGTGTAGCGACAGCATGCAATGAACTTAAACTGATCAAGGGAACATCCTGCTGGTGATTCCGCTCATCTTAACATTTTTAGCAAGTTCGTCGCTTCGACAGTGTCGTTAGGTTTGGAAGTTGTTAGAAACAGCAACAACAGGCAACATGTTCGGAAACTGTTGGGCGGAAATTCTATCAAATTTACTCCAGCACCTGACTACTTTCACCATCAATCCGAATGCTGACGACCTGAAACGAAACACTTGTTGCTTTATCTTAAACAGACCTGTTAAAAGAAGTCACAAAGACGGCTAGATTTCTTCATTCGAAAGCTTTGCAGTAGGTTACTGCACTGCGGACGATTTGCATAGATGTTTTCCTTTAATCGCCATTTCATCAAATCCACGGTCGCATGCCAAAATTTTGAAACGTGCTTTAGGACTGCTTTACCGTAAGGAGCCCTGAACTAGTTTTCCGCTTTCAAGAGGCTGCCCCATCGTTTCATTGCTTAATGTTTTATGACAATGAGTAGAAGTTTTCATTGATTTGGAAAGCAAATATAACGAGATCTAAAAAGTTAAGATTTTAGAGTTGCGAGAAGATTGAGGTATTCGTGAGCAAAAAATACTTGCATAGCACGTAGGGCCGGGTAATTAATTACACTTTCACTTATTACTTGATTTTTGCCATTGCTTGATATTTCAAGTAATATTTCTTTTAAAAAATTAAGATTTTGAAAGGCACGTTTGCTGTAAACACCAGCATATTATAAATGACATGCATCATCACACAAAATAAGCCACTGAGGCAGGCACGTAGCCAAAAATTGATAGGGGAGGGCAAACAACAATGAAGTCTCAACATTTAAATATATAATGCCCCTTGTTTTTAAACATCATCCACGAAAGGTGCATTTTTCTGCCACTTTTATTCTGAATAAATATGTTCAGATTTAAACCGGAAAATACAAGTCAATCTTCATTGAATTGACAAATTCAAGTTTTCTATTTTGGATGAAAGCCACCATTTGCTTTTAACACGTTCATGCAAGACCGATGGTGAAAATCTCGATGGTTTCAGAGCAAGACTTGCAGTATGCTTTTTGCAGCCTATATTCCAGTTGAGCAAGAAGTCATTGTGACTGTCATAATGATTGCGTTTTCTATATTTACACATTTCTGATGTACACCAACACAGATTCAATCGAAGCCGAGTAGCAACTTCGCTTCAAGACACGGACTCCCGAAGTTGGTCTACAAAACTTGCGCGCATAAAAC
>JGI24158J21664_10000990_pt1 | contig 29832 bp, 23 predicted proteins | sample Ectturendosymbi3_FD_21664 | JGI IMG/M metagenome (IMG submission 21664)
GATCNGCCAATTTTCAAAAAATTGCAGTCCGATCCAGTCCTGATCCGGCCAAAATTGGCTTCAGTCCTGATCCAGTCCTGATCCGTGCTCATCTCTGCAAGCCAGAGCGGATCAGTTTTGCCAGATGGTTGTCACCTCAATCTGCTAAATGGTGTCACAAAAACTGCTAGATCTTGCTAGAAGTCCTCACAAAATTTCAGGTAAGATCTGTTAAAATTCTGCTACAAATCTGATATTTTTGAGATGTTTGAAATGAACTTGTAAAGTTATCAATTTTTGTCTTGCACTCCACTATCAATGAACCACACATTACTACTTCCTGGTGTAACTGAACCACTTGGAAAAATCAGATGTGATGTCGTATAGAAACATATTCTGCTATTGCAGTCTTTCAGCCCAATTTGTTCATCACGTAATGAAGCAAATCATTTAAGCTTCACCAAGCCATCTACAGTTATTTGTTATTATGATGCATTTATTTGCGTGAAGCTGCTTCGTTGCGTCATAAAAAGCATCTAGTTGTGAACTTGTCCTGGTGTTTCCCAATATAAAGCTTCAGAAAAAAGGTAAATAAATTTTTGAAGAAGGTGTAAAAGTTTCATCTCCAAGAATTGTTGGACAGTGATGTGTCCGAGTTAGTTTTGTCGAGTCAAAGTCACTAAACCTTCGAGTCAGAGTCATCCAAAATTTTTCGAGTCGAGTCAGAGTCGAGCCATGACTTGCTCGAGTCGAGTCAGAGCCGAGTCACAAGAACGGTCGAGTCTCTTCGAGTCGTCGGTTTGCAAGCTCGAGTCAATGTCGAGTAAAATGAAATTTAAAGTTTTTCCTAAGTCTTTGCTTTGCTATGAAATGGCTCGCAACATCAGTGATAGCGTGACTCGAGTCACGATTTTTGGTGACTCTGACACGACTCGAGTCACGTTGAGAAAAATAATGACTCGACTCGACTCGAGTCACAGTCAATGACTCGAGACTCGAGTCAGAGTCACTTTTACAAAATCTCTGAGTTCCTGGTGGACAAACCCAGTTCGTTTGCACACAAAGAAATGAGCATTTGTTGCATCAGTGATGATCAAGATTGGCGGAAATATTCTGTTTTGCCTGTCTGGTTGTGCTGTGCTGCATTTTATGCATCAAGTGTCTCCAACTTGCGTAGAGGGAGATCTGAGACCTTGTTTTCACTGAGGGATCAGTAGGGCACAATATATTGACACCTTATCGTGGTTTAATGTAGTATGTGCATATCGTGATCAAGACAGTGGGCCTCATACTGTGACCTTGAGTCTTTTCCAGATACCAGTAAAGTGATTCAAGTTTTTCAGATTCAAATCCAAACCAAAAACTATGTTGCAACATATAATGCAAATGCGAAAACCGAATCTTGTTTAAATCCAAATTCCTGCCACTGTTATTAGCGTCAGGCCAGGTGGCGACGTGATTACGCCACATATAACGTAGAATTCGTAGCAGCAATAGAAGAGTGAATCTAGTCAAATGGGTAATCTCAATTGCTCTCATGCTGAGGATTTTCGGTTCGAATCTTTCCTTGGCTGGTACAGGGCGACGCAGCATTGTGCCTGCAAAAAATGGCTCCCAACGTGTCGGTGGCTGCAATTCAGTGTTTACCTGCAGTCCTACAGTAACTTGCCGTCCCAAAACTGAACCGAAAGTTACGGTAATCTGCAGTCCCAAAACTGAAGCGAAAGTTGCGAAGAAGTTCAAAAGAAAAGAATAAATTCCAATCCAAATCTGCTTAAGCAAAATTGATAACATCCAAATCCATCAATATATTGAAATGTCGCAAGATTTACATCCAAGTACTGTAGCCTACATGTTCATGTCTGGTCATTTTCATGTATTAGGCATACGAAAACCACACTTTGAATGCAACGCTAACCGAGAGGTTGCAACAACCTTCCCTCGTTTTTGGAATGAACCGCACCTATTGTACGTTCTTTTTGTGAAGGTTGTACCTGGCACCACTGTCACATCCTGGTCAAAGCACCACTTTGTTGTGATTGGAAAGGCAGAGCAGCAAGTGCGCGAAGCTTCACACTGTGGCACCAAACAACAATAAAGATCCCACGTCGTGCTCATTTTATTTCTGCATGTTCGCTCCACATGAGTGCTGTTCATCACGCATATTCCGTTCGTGATGAATCGCGCATTCAACACAATGCTAACTGAGAGACTGCAACATTTGCAGCAAGGTTGGGATAGACTTGTGTAAATGACTGAAAGGGAAAGAGACAAGTAAAATGCAAACTGAGTAAACTTAGATATAAATAACCTGCAATCAAACTTGTTAAAGCAACATTGGGCACCATTTTCTAACTTATCGGGTGCCATTTCATTGCATGTTGGGCACCATTTTCTAACTTATCAGGCGCCATTTTATGGAATGTTGGGCGCCATTTCATAGCAAAAAAATGTCGTAGAAAAAACGTGAAATTTCGGGTGACTCGACATTGACTCGAGCTTGCAAACCAATGACTCGAAGTGACTCAACACTTCTCCTGACTCGACTCTGACTCGAAAATATTTTAGATGACTGACTCGAAGGGCGTGTGACTCTGACTCGACAAAAATGACTCGGACACATCACTGCCAACATGCTATAAAATGGCACCCGTTAAGATAGAAAATGGGGCCGAACATGCTATAAAATGGGGTAAGTTAGAAAATGGTGCCCAATGTTGTTCTAGCAAGTTTGATCGGAGGTTATTTATATGTAAGTTTTTGTGAAAGCAGTTTGCATTTTACTTATCTCTTTCACTCTGTCATTTCAACTAGTCTACCTGAGGTGGGGTCGGACCCGGAGTCAAAAATTTGGGGAAAACCGGACCCGGATCCGGAATCACTTTTCAATTTCGGCAGTAGCAGGAGTCTGTGTGGTCATATCTTAAGTAAAAACATGAGTAAATTAAGGTTGGATTGATGATTGTAGCCGGAGTCTGAACAGGAATCGGATTCTCAAATTTGAAAAATTGCCGGACCCGGATTCCAAAATTTTGGAACAGGAGCGGAGTTGGAGTCTGAAAAAGTGACTCCTGCCACCTCTGTAGTCTACCTCAACCTTGCTGCAATTGTTGCCACCTCGTGGTTGGCGTTACGTTGAATGTGTGATTCACCACGAATGGGATGTGGTGGACTTAGGATTAGAGGGGACCGAGGCAAGGCCGAAAAGGGGGCCTCTGATGACGTCATCATACTCAGTCAACCGTGATAAAACCTTTTGATTGAGCCTAGGAACGTAGGAAGGGGATATGTGGGCCACCCAAGGATAGGCTCCTGAGAAAACAGCATGACAGTTTTAACACAAATTGCAAGAGAGTATTCATGATACACAACTTTAAAAACAATGAAAGTTGGAAAGACAAAGCTAAAAACACATAAAAGTTATGGCAAATTGACATCGCCACCTGCCTCCCAATTCTCTGCATTCACCACCAATAAACTCCTGTAGAAAGCTTATAACACACTTTCTCCTCTTAAAAATGCTTGGTTTCCTGAATTTTTTCACAGCCATGTTTTTATGGGACTCTATGGAACCACAGGCAACAATCAAGCAGATTGAAGACACTAAATTTGTTTTGAATTTCATCCTTTCTGCATTCTAGAACATGGGATACATACAAAAGCATCTGACCTGAGTCTTGCTTTGAAAAGCTTTGTGGTTGGATGAGTCAAAGCTGCCCTCTTCTTGCATTGGCATTAGTTGTTCGAAAAATGTGCAAAAGCAGCAAATAATTCATCATATACCTTTTTGCAGATATTGTTACAGTGTATTATGAGAAGCTTCATTCCCTGACAGTGAAAAAAGATTATCATTTCGTATAAATTTTTCCTCTTTCTTGATAGGATCTTTTCAGAACTTTTTGGGAACAAATTTTAACCCACAGTTTCTTTAAGGTATTGAAATTAGTTTGAAACTTTTTCTTATTTACACATGAGAGAGGCTTGTGGGGGCCCCTTTGACTGCAGAGTAGGCTACATGCACATTATAGTGGGGGATGGAGGCTCCATTGAAAGTAGAACACCTACACATTGTAGTTGCTGTGGGGGCCCCTTTTAAAAACAGAACATGCTTAAGCTGCACATTACAGTTGATATTGGGGGCCCCTTTGAAAGCAGAGTACTTACACATTGGAGCTGCTGTGGGAGCCTCTTCAAAAGCAGAGTAAGGCTACTTACGCATTACAGTTGCTGTTGGGGGCCCCTTTGAAAGCAGTGTAGGCTACTTACTTATGATCAGTTTCGGAGTATATTATATGAGTGGATAGTAAGTTTTTTACCAAAACTGAGGAAAATTTATACACGAAACACCTAGAAGGGGATCCCGAGACAAGTGCCTCGCTCGACTCCCCACACACCACTGCCGATATGTGGCACGAACAAGGAATAATAGCTTGATCTCATCGGGTGATCTCTATTGTTGCTTGCTGTCACAGCTTGAAGCAGTGATAGCGTGACTCGAGTCAATGACTCAACTCAATTCGACTCGAGTCACGATATTTGGTGACTCGGACTCGACTCCAGTCACGTTTTTTGCAGAATGACTCGACTCGACTAGAGTCACAATGAATGACTCGGGACTCGAAATAGCGTCATTTTCACAAAATCTCTTAGCCTCTGATGGGCTAACCCAGTTCGTTTGCATATAAAGAAATGAGCATTTTTTTCTTCAGTGATGTTCAGGATTGGTGCAAATTTCCTGTTTTGACTGTCTAGTTGTGCTATGCTACCTTTTAAGGATCAATTTTTCCCAACTTGTACAGAGTTAGACCCAGATGTGGGCAACCGCTACTTTGAAAACAGCGTCGCAACTGCTATCGCTATTTGCTGAAAATAATAGTGGCGCTACCAAAGGTGAACAAAAAGCGGAGTTTGGACTCCGCGGAGGCGGACTCCGCATGTTTTTTGCGGATGCGGAGTCTAAGAACTTTCTTTGTCGACGGAGGCGGAGCGGAGGAGGAGACATTTTTTCAAGCATCATTCCTATATGCTACTATAGAATTCGCAATTATGCGGAGTCAAGGCGGAGTCGGAGTTGAAAATTTTAATGATTTGCGGAGGAGGAGTAGACGCGGAGTCAAAAAAATGAGACTCCGTCCATCTCTGGGCGCTACCCCTCCCGTTACTGAACAAAAATAATAGCGAGCTACTGCTACCGCTACTTTTGGAGAACTTTTGAAATTTATACTGTTTTTCAGAAGTAGGGTTTATTTTACAGTCTCACCTTGAAATGTTTTGTAAGCTATCAATTTTGTTGGGAGCCCCTTTTTTGAACAACCATGATCTGAAAATAATAGTCATCGAGCAGTTATGATTATAGGAATTGTTCATTTTACAGCAAATGCACATATAAATTAGACTTAGACTGCAGACACACCAGTGGCGTAGCCAGCCCAAAAATTTGTGGGAGGATTTAGGGGGGCCAAAATGTATGATTTTAGGCGAATAACACTATTTTGTTTGGAAAAACGCATCTTAATGCGCAAAATGACTATATTTTCAAAAATTTTGGGAGGGCCATGGCTCCTTTGCCCCATTGGCTACGACTATGAGACACACATAGAGTGCATTTACTTTTGTAAGTGGGTTGCTATAGGTTTATCAATCGCCTTTATTGCTGCTTTCTCGCTGGAGTCGAATATAGAACTCAAGATAATAATTAAGCAATAAAAAGGTCAAAAATTCTTTTCAAACAAGGTTTTACGCGCGTGTAAGTTGAATCAGGCCCACAATCAGGGTGGGCGAAAACCGGGCATTTGCATCAGCCCCGACGTTTTCAGGCATCATTTTAGATTTTATAAAAAAGGTGATGTTGATCTTTGTCTTTAGTGAAAGCCCCTGAACAAAATATTGACTACATGTTTTGCAAACTGAGCTCCTTGTTTCTCCATGTTTCGGCTTAAGGCGGGTTTAGACTATCGCGAAGTCTTGCGAAGTTGCGGAAAAATCTTTGTTTCTTCTACTGTCGGCTAGGAACGCTTGCGAAAGCCACGAACTTCTCTCAACTTCCTCCGGCTTCGTTTCGTGTGCTTCCTTCAGTTTCGCTCCTGGAGCGATAAAACCGTGGACTTCCTTCAACTTCGCTTGTGTTTTTCGCTGCTGATCTCAGCTTTATTCACAACAACAGCTTTGAATAGGATAAAGTTTATATAGCCTGCGTGAAAAATAGCCTATTTAGGTATCGAGAGCAAATTGGCCAACTGCCGTTTTGTTAACATTCTAGCTTTTGAAAGTGCAATTCAAGTGTTGAATGGATTGGCTGGAAACGTGCGTAATCCCGCACCAGCTGTAAAAATAATCCGTGTACGATGTGTCACACACGACTAGTTTCCTTTAACGCAATAAATTGCGATTGATTCGCTTGGTGTGGGTCTCAGTTGTGACTTAACTATTATTGCTGAATGATGAGTGCAAGCTTGAATCATTGCAAGAAGATGGGAGTAGAACCAGGCAGGCGATTCCTCAAACAGCCTGCTGCAAAGCTAGAGCCTGTAATTGTTGTATATGTTTATTGGTAAACATATTTTTATTATCTTCCTCGGCCTTTTTGTCATAAGAAAGTTTAGATCAGTGTTTCTCAAAGGGGCGGAATCACCCCTTTGGAGGCGATTTTGAGGGGCAAGGGGTCGATAAAACCAAAGGGGGAGATAAGTGGAACAACACAAAGGGGGCAAAAACGCTCAACCACTAATCAATCGTTAAGTTAAATTCAATAGCCCACTTTCATGACATGTCAGTTTCTTGCAAATTTTCCTTTACTATGATATTCGTCGGAGCTTGTTGTTAAAGCAGTTTATCCGCTTAATTTTTACTCTGGTCGTCTGTGTGTCCGGCTACAGTGTGGATTAGTTTCACAAGAATCATTAACGTAATATAAACGTCGTAATACAATTGCTTAGTTACGCTATTTAATGGCTTTGTTCAGTTATTTAATACTTTCATTAAATATAATTATTTAAATTCACTACCTTGAGTGTGCTTTATCAGGGTTGGGGGGCGCAAACGACGGGTCGAGAGTGTAAAGGGGGCGATGGAATAAAAAGTTTGGGAAACACTGTTTTAGAGGTACACGCTCATCTATCGAAATGCTGAAGGGGTGCATGGCCAGAGAAAGTTTGGGAGCCCTTACGTTTTTTATTCAACGTTGCTATGAGCCTGTGCACATCACTATTTGTTCAGCGAAAACCTTAATTTGTCACGTTGCAAAGTTTTTGTTGCTGGGCTTGACCGTGCAAGTACCTACGAAAAATATGCAAAAAACGAATTATGCAGTTGTTTTTGGTTTAGTTGATACAATCCGTGCCATGAAGCTCAAACTAAAACTTACTGCGACTACTTTTACAAAGATATCGTCTCCCCAAATTAATTGCAATACGAAAGAAACGTCATGACGCCTATACGAAAAAAAACGCATGATGTAGCAAAAAAGCGACATTTCATTACCAAGGTAAATTGCAAGAACTTTTTTGTTCTGGTTTGAACGAAATGAAATAGACTACGACTGCGCAGATTTAAAACAGCACTCTTTTGTTTAAACGCATTGCAGCGACAGAAGTGACAGCCCTTTGCAAAAAACAAACGACTCTTCAGAACAGAATCGCTTCTGATACAAACTATTTTCACAGAATACAGACAAGAAAATTTGCTAATGCGAGTTATGAGCCGCATTACGCCGTTACTGAGAGACATCTGATTTTTTCTGCATATTTGCAAGATGGTTCTGCAAAACAATCGGTGATTTTGTACTTTTGTATGTCTTGTAAGAGATATTAATTGAAACAGCGTTGAAACGAACGCAAATCTTGCCTCCTAAGTGAAGTGCCTTGTGAAGGATGACTATCAGGCATAAAAATGCTTGAGAAATGCAATGTTTTTGAAATCAATGTGAAATTATTTCAGTTATAGAGTAAATTCACCGTCTAATGACAAAAATACCAACCGATTTAGAGGAAGCGCTAAGTCAGTTCATTCGACAGATGCTTTTTGCCATGCGACAGAATTGGTGGGTACAAAGATATGGAGTTTTTGCATGCATGCCCAATTTTACTTTGCACAAAGGAGAGGATTGTCTTGATTCAGTTATTGAAAGAGCCATCATGAAAATGCAGAAGAAAACTCAACGGGATGCGAGAGGCTTAGCCGCACAGTTTATCGATTTTCTGCACGCCTTAGAATACCAACATATCAACTACACGCTGGAATGATATTTAGTAGGTTGTTTCTACCCTAGGATAAGAAATTTTCGCAAAAAGTTTTGAAAACGCCGTGAGAGATTCTTTCAAAAAAATGTTTGCCCTGATACGAAAACAGCACATTGTTTTTCGAAAACGCGTCAGAAAAATTTTTTGTAAAATTGTATTGGCAAACGCGACATGTTTTCAATAAGTTCTTGAAAACTATGTGAAAGCACGAAAAACGAATGAACATTGAATTACACATAAGCAAATGCTAGCTGCAACACTCAGCACTCTTGTGGTTTTATTGCAAATGATCGAATATAGCATCTTTGTGTTTGGCGTAAATTTTCCGGTCCTGACTCACTGATTTTATTCAGCACCACCTGATGCCCGGATACTTGCAAGGAATCTTTGTTTCGGCAGCAATACCTAAAAACGCCCTTCTGAATGAAAGACCATTTGAGACGGCTTTTTTCGTAAGAGGTGCCGTCACACAGGGGCGTAACGAGGTTAGATGGCGCCCAGTAAAAGATGCAAGTTTGGCGCCCCCATGTTCGAATCTGAGGTCTTTCGGAAGCAAATGTACCTCATTGAAGAAAGTACTTGTGACATTGTTGGGACCTTTCGGCGTCCTCATAGTGATTCGGCGCCCGGGGAATTGTGCCCCCTTGCCCCCCTCGTTACGCCCCTGCCGTCACGGCTTTCATCATATGCCTGAACACCAAAAAGGAGCGAGTGATCAAAGCACATTGGTGATTGGACTTGCTTGTTGCTTTATGCTCCAGGATTTAAATGTTGAAAGCTCATATTTATTTTCAAATCTGTCAAAATAATTCTGGTTCGTTTTGCAAATGCTGTTTTGCCCAATCGGACATTGTTGGAAAAAATACTTGCAGAACTTGTAAGCCGGATTTTACGTAAAACTTTGACTTGATTTTACCAACGTCGATTTTCTGTTATGCTACCAGGACATTTGCAAGATTGGAAATAATTTGCATAACTTTGATCTACGAGTAAGTTCACGTTACACGGAACAGTTTCACAATAAAAAGCAGAATTGTTTAATTGCGTTCCCGATAAATTTAACGGTGCGTGTTGAACAACTTGGTGCAGTCTACTCAGAACCGCAATACTGCATCACACTAACGTATTCACGATGTTAGCTCTCAATTGATTGGCGTTCACAAACTGAAAATTGGTCATTGCCGCAACCTTTTTTTGCTGTAATTGAATACTTGAAGGTGGTGATGATATTATCACGTGCTATTTTTTTCGAGCGTCAAAGCCGTATCTTGTTCTGTAACTTTAATGAAAACTTGCAATGGGTTATGCACAAAGCCAAATACGCTGAAGTCGAACCAAACTAAAAAAATGTCATATTGACATATCGTAAAAACAAAAAACTGGAGCTACACATGCAGTGAAGTACTGACTGAATCCAGTGCAGCATTTATTCCAAGCATTTAACTCAGTTTTACGCAGCTTTACTAGCAGCAGTAGCCTATATTTCCAAGCCCGAACTGCTTTAAGATTGTTGATGATGTTGATATTTCCGAACTAAAATGCAACCGATCGTTCAGGTCAAAAGCAACCTGTACTAAATCTTTCCTAATGCTGCTAGATTACCGTATGAAAATCATCCAAAGTCAACACAAAACAGTGAGAAGAGCAGTTTCTACCAATGTGTGCGAATGGAAAAGCTCAAGCGAACTTTTTCCTTTGGCCACCACTCACGCCAAAGTAACGAATAGCGGTAAGAGTGAAGTGCGATAGCTCGCTACCGCATGCGTAATTTTTATCAAAAAAGAGCGGCCCTACCGCAATCGCTCCTGGAAAATTAGCCCGCTGCAGTAGCTCGCTATTTTAGTAGCTCACTACTGTCCACCTTTGGGTAGACCTAAGATTTTACTTTTCACTGAGGGGCCAGCAGGGCACAATATATTGATACCTTATCATGGTTTAATGTAGTATTTGCATATCGTGATCATGGCAGTGGGCCTCATGCTGTTACTTTGAATCTTTTCCAGATAGCACTAGCAGTAAAGTGATTTAATTTTTTCAAATTAAAATCCAATCCAAAAATTATGTTGCAACATATAATGCAAACACGAAAACGAAATCTTGTTTTCAAATCCAAATTCCTGCCACTGTTATTAGCATCAGTCCACGTGGCGACATGATTACGCCACATATAACGTTGAATACGTAGCAGCAGTAGAAGAGTGAATCTAGTCAAATGGGTAATCTCAATTGCTCTTATTCTGAGGATCGTCGGTTCGCCTCTTTGTTTGGTTGGCTCAGGGCGACGCAGCATTATGGCTGCAAAAATGGGTCCCAACATGTCGGTGGCTGCAATCCACTGTTGATGGTCGCACCCTTGAGCTTGTGAGATGGGGAAGTAATGTGGTGATGTGATTATGTCACATATAGGCCTAACGATGAATTCGTAGCAGCAGAATGAACCTGGTCGAATAGGTAATCTCTTTTGCTGTGATGCGCGTCGCGCGTGCCGTGTGTCGTCCGTTCGACTCTCTTTTTGGTTGACTCAGGCCGACACATAATTGTGGCTGCAACACCCATATGTAATCCAACTCAAAGAAAAATAAATATATAGTTTGAAAAGTAAATCATGTTAACCGATGCTCTACCATTGGCTCACAACATCATAACAATTGACATTATAGAGACTTCAAAGTGTTCACTGTTAGCAGCTATGCAATGAGAAGCTCTGTTGAAGCTCGCCCCCAATTTCGGAGGCCCCATAATTTTAGGACTAAGGATAGTTTCCAGCGTTTCTGTAAGCAGTTATTTTTGTAGTTTTGTCCTGGTTCAACGCATGTTTTTGTTGCTATACCGCTTACAAAAGATCTCTATAGATAGAAGAATGAGCGCGAGGATTGAAGTGAATGACGATGAGCATTCTCTTTTTTTCGGCGTTGAGAATTGGTTATTGTTACGTATAATGTGTGGAAAAAAACGCCTGAATCCATTTTTCAGATTACACGAGGCCAGTGAGATACTCAATAAATATGTAATGGGAGTGTGGTCAGATAACTTCACCGCTTTCTTTTTCGTTAGTTTCATTGTAGCTATTTTTGTTCCCGATATCGAAGGAAGTCAGAATAAAGTAATATGTTTTTATGAATTGGAACAACTTGTTCAGTGAATGTAATGAGCACGTGTAGTGCTAATTTGTATGACATCAGACATCACAAACCTTCCAGAAGGGCCCACAATTTAAAATTGCCTAGGGCCCCGAAAATGAAAATTCGCCTCTGCACTGCATCCTGCTCACAGCACCACTGTGCAAGCTTCACACTGTGGCAGCAAGCAACAACAGAGATCACTCGCAGTGCTCACTCTATCATTGCTTGTTCGCACAACACTAGTTCTTCACGCACATCCCGTCCGTGGTGAATCGCATATTCAACCTAAAGCCAAACAAGAAGTTGAAAGGCTTGCAGCACAGTTGAGCTAGACTTGTGGAAATGACTGACAGTGAAAGAGACAAGCAAATATAAACTCGAATGGTAATTTTGACGGGATTGATGAGCAACAGTTTTAAGATTAAATCTCTCCTGCACAAACTACCACTGGATCGTGCAGCTGGCAAAGATGGCATCTGTACTGAACACATTTTTTGCTGATTCAAATGCGCGCAATCACCTGAGTAGCCTATACAATGTGTGTTTAGTACATGGAAACATTCCACAGGAATGCATGCAAACTGCCATTATTTGTAAAAACTATTTGTATAAACAAGAATGGGGCAAATTGATGCTGGGAACTATAGACCTGTTTCCCTTGCCACTATCATCTCCAAAGTTGTTTGGACATTACATTTTGTCCTGCATCTCACCACTTTTGGCCACAACTGACAACCAGTTTGGCTTCAAGCAAACACATGGCACTGACATGAGTGACATGTGTATTTTTTTGCACAAACTGTGTCTTATTATGTAAGCAAAGATGCCCCAGTGTTTTTAGTTTTCTTAGATGCATCTAAAGCATTTGACAGAGCTAACCACAACCTGCTGTTTGCTAAACTAATTAAGTACAATGTACCATGTGTGCATAGTAAGACTCTTGTTGAGTTGGTACAGGCAACAGACCATGCAAGGAAAATGAGGCACCAACTATTCATCCCCTTTTATTGTGACCAATGGGGTAAGGCAGGAGGGAGTGCTGAGCCCATACTTATTTGTTGTTTAGTGTTTACCTGGATGAACTCTCGGACCAGCTGGATTCAGCCAGGGGATGGGATGCACTGTGGAAATTATGGTTGTGAATAATCTAATGCTTGCTAATAATACATGTGTGTTCAGCCCCAGTATTAGTGGGCTGCAATGTCTTCTGAATATTTGTGGTGTCTATGCTGCTGAACACGAAATTTTAGTTGCAACAAAACAATTGGTGTTCTTTTTTGCCCAAAAAAGTATAAACAAACTACCCCATCAAATATTTTTCTAAATGGTGTACGTGTACAATATTTTTACCAAGTGAAGTACCGTGATGTGTGGATAAATGCTTCACTTAAGGATGATGATGATATTCAGAGACAAGTGAAATCACTGTACTGTGCAGTAGGCCCGTAACCAGGTGGGGCGAATCCCTCCTAGAAAAATTTTCGCCCCCTTGGAACAATGTTTTGGACATAGTTTAAAACTACTGGACATAGTTAAAAAAGTTTGGGCCCCTCTCGGAAAACTCTTCGCCGCTCCTGGTGTCCCAAGCTGGTTACGGACCTGCTGTGCAGCAAACAAACTTAGAGGCACTTTCGACCAGTGCTCTTCTGCAGTAACTGCAGTAAAAAACACTGTTTCGTGCCTACTGCATGCCAATGTTTGCTTGCCAATTGTGGAGCAAATACAAACAGACTAGTGTGAAGGGCTTACGTGCTGCGTATAATAATGCCTTCCGAATCGTGCATTACATACCAAGAAATGTAAGTCTTCGCCCACATCAAGTTAGTCATTGTCTCAGGACCTTTGATGCCTTCCTGAGAAACAATTTGTGTTTATACTATGTTCATCTTCATCCAACTTTTTTATCCGATCGCTTCAATTGTCTGATGCTTTTTGCAAATCTTCATTTTTCCTCAATTATTCAACGCTCCTGTATGATGGCGACCAACTGCAATAGTTGTTGGTGAATTGTTTCGGTTTTCGCATCTCAAATCAACAGTATAGCTTTTGTGTAGTACAAAAAGAATCTTGTTTGCAATGTGTACAAACCAAGCATACAAAAAGTAAGAAATGTAAATGGTACAATGCTGATTGTCAAATCCTGCTTTAAAATTCAGAAAAATTAACTGGCAAAATAGTTAAGCCACAGCAGTGACCAACACCAAGCGAATCAATCGCAATTTATTGCGTTAAGGAAAACTGGTTTCGTGTGTTACACATCTTCAGTCCTGCGAAAAAGTTGACATATGAAACAAATAGAAAAACTACGTAGGCTACTGCTGCTAAGATCAAAACTCAAGATTACAAAAATTGAGCCCAATTAGTACCACTCCTCTAGACACAACTACAAAACTGTTTAAGAAACCCGATCGTAAACGGCCGTTCGGCTCACTGATTGACAAAAATTATCTCCTCGTTTTCGCGTGGTTTCTGTCTCGGTCGATCACGTGGTTTACAAGAGACAGTAACGCGCAGTGGAAAAAGTGTAGGAAGCCACTCAGGTTGCGGTTGCGGCGGTAGGCCCTAAAGCAATATGGAGTAATTCGATTATGAAGTTTACACCACAGTTACGGGTTATGGTAAAAACAAACGATCGTTCAGTTTTTCCATGCTAAAGATTTCAAGCGACAATTCGTATGTCTTTCCTCTGTTTCTCAAAGTTTTTCAATTGATGTCAACCTTAGTGGAAAGCACCAGCGGCTGGGATTTGCCTCTTCTTATGGAAAACCACAATTACAGGCTCTAGCTTTGCAGCAGGCTGTTTGAGGAATCACCTGCCTGGTTCTGCTCCCATCTTCTTGCAATAATTCAAGCTTGCACTCATCATTCAGCAATAATAGCTAAGTCATAGCAGCGACCAACACCAAGCGAATTAATCGCAATTTATTGCTTGGGGATTTATTGCGTGGAAAATTGATTGGCTGTCGATCTCATAATAAATGTGTTGCAAAGCATTTTAAAATTTGATCGGAACAGTTTCCATGCCTCTGAGCACCAGTGTAACGCCCCCATTTTAGTTATTTTTCACTTTTTTATTTTTTCTGATAGCTGTTTACCACAAAGTTTTGGTGTTAGAATGCCCTCATTTCTCTCACACTACTGGATCTCTGCATTATGATGGGTGAATGAAGCTACAGTTGGGGTGCTGTTAAAGCGTTTTGCTCCTCTCAGTGTTGGTCGTGTGCAAACACCGATTCTGTAACGCGCTACAGTATGGCTAACCATTTTTGTGCTCTTGTGTTATATGATTGCGTCTGTAATATAGACCACAAGTCTGCAATAAAAACCAGGGGCGTAACGAGGGGGGAAAGGTGGACAAAATTCCCCGGGCGCAGAATTACTATAGGGCCGCCGAATGACTGCGGAGGGCGCTGAAAAATCCCAACAATATCACAAGTACATTGCATTTGCTTCCAAAAAGACCAACATGGGTACGCCAAACTTGCTTCTTGCCCCGGGTGCCATCTATCCTCGTTACGTCCCTGATAACAACCATTATTATAATATCACTCTGCCCATACGCAGTTGGCGTGATGTCAACGTTTTCACAAGTCAGAAATTTCGCTTGACAATGGCCACAGATTTGTTCCATTGGTCACAGCCACAGTGCTTTCAGAACTGAGCGATAGGCTTAATTCTGGTTTCTTCCAAACTTTTGTTATTATTTGCATTTCATTACGGCAGCCAGTGAAAACGTGACTCGAGTCACGATGATGGTGACTCAACTCGAGTTATATTTTATACTGCATGAATCGATTCGAGCCATAGTCATTTTTACAAAGTCTCCAAACATCTGATCATAGGTGTAAGAGACAGTTTTGGAGGTCGAAAATGTTTGGGGGGATTTTTAAATTTTAGGCTAGCAACAGTATTTTGTTTGGAATACCTCCTCTCAAAGCACAAAATGACCAGATATTCTAAAAATGCGGGGGTATGGCCCCATGCGCCCCCCTGGCTACGCTTATGGTACGGTAGTTCATATTTTTTGGGATGCAAAATATTTTTGCCCAAATTTGATCATGTCTTTCACAAATAACGTAAAAATCAAGGTGCTTGCTTGCCTCATTACCCATCGCCAAATATCAGTAACAAATCAATTTATGCGTGAGTCGCGGTCCTGCAATTTTTAGAATAAATTCAAGGCGCCAACGTATGGCTATGCAAGTTCTTGATGTGGGTATCTCCATCTCGTTGATGAATCGCAAACTGACACATTTCTGATCAGCCATGAGTTTCAAATTGTTTATACACCTCTTAATTACCAAATCATATAAATGACGAACAGGTTCAGCCTTAGCAAGTGCGGGGCCCAATTTGAAACACTTTTGCGGGGCCCCATTCAGTAGTGTGGAGATATGTTTGCGGGTATGCATCAAGGCATAATGATAGACATCGGTGATGTTACAAAAGCGAGGCCCGAAAGGGTGACATCAAGACATCTCCAGCAGAGACTTCAATGGATAGCGCCGTGTAAAACCTAATAAATCAAAGAATTACAACTCTTATTTAATACCTCTTCTCTGGCCAGGTACCTCCCTGACCAGAAGGGAGGTAGGAATGTAGTACCTGCAGAGCGGAGAGGCATTGAGTGCTGTGCTAGTGCATATCCAGAACTGAAAAGTTTGAAGTAGTAGTAAAAGATTCCATTTTTTCCAGGTCAGGGTATTAGCCATGGGCAATATACCACTTCACCATTTGGTGGTATTCTTTCCCGGGAAACTTAGAAAACCGTGTCTAATCACTCTCGTTTCTGTGGAAAACCTCCATTATGATTGCGGACGGTCCTATTCGGGCTAAATAGTCTCGGTTAGTCCCTAATATTCTGACTCATGACACCTGGATATGTAGCAGGAGGATTTGTTCATTCAAATTTTGAATAATCTTGCATGCATGCCTCATTAGATGAAACATCCGACGAGGTTCCTTCTTTGTCAGAATCACCACTTTCGAAACGACGTCTATCATCTCCCGTACATAAACGTCCGCTTTGACTATCTGGAGTAACATGACCAGGCTGGCTGCCTACTACGTTTTCGCCACCTTCAATGCGGTGCGGCATTGAGGATATACCCTCAGTGCTTAAAATACTTGTCCAACGCTCCTTTCTTCTTTATGCTTCGGTCTGTTTTGACCCTAGCTTTAAGCCTCTTTTGGCTGCCACTTTATATTTTCGTCTTATGCCTCTTAGTTTTTGACTCATAATATTTACCTTAGTGACAGACAAAATATATTCTTAAATCAGCGTGGTCCAACTAATTTTGACCTATGGGCCATTTTACAAAAATGTGACCTTTGCGGGCCACTTCCAATAAAATAGTGTATAAAAGAACAGATTCACAACATTTAAAATAAAAAAAGGGAAGACAAGTGAGTGCGTTATTGAAATCATTACACAATTGCAAATAGCAATTTATTACAAATATCTATCAGTGGGATGCCTGTGGTCGAGGTTCTCTGACACTATCGTTTCTTTATCAATACCAGTGCTATTGATAGCAAGTAGGAAGCTATCGTCAGTGTTTCGTCTGCCATTCGTTTTCTGTTTTTGGATTTGACTTGCTTCATAGTAGAAAACGTACTGTCACGCACGCATTTACTTCCAAACATCCAGTGCATTTTTGGCGCGAAATATTTCAGCTTGAGACATTTATCTTTGCTGGCTAATTTGCAGAAGCTCTCTACAGTTTGCAAGGATGGACAATTGATTTGGCTTGGGGGCGTTTAGCGGAGATATTGACAGATTTATTTGGCGGCACTGAGTTCATTGCGCCAGATGTACTCTTCAAGACAACGAACGCCGGGGCACAGAAAAAATAGAGGTTATCCGGACAGGCGTACCAGCGGAGGGCCGTACCTTCTAAGCTGATCACAAAATAAGTAAATGAAACAAAAACAAATAATAATTGTACACAAAAAAGGCTTTATTCGTTGTTCTTGTGCAAATTCGCCTTATCCAGCGCAAGAAATTCAGTGAGTCAAATGTAACCTTGCACACTTTTCAACAAATTTCAGATTTTAAGATTTTTCCTGAATGCTCCCGTTGGCCACTGAAACCGCTCTGGCGGGGGTTTTGCAAATGGCTTAAATGTTATTAATTTTCTGTTACTTTTTAAGAAACCGTTATTTTTTAAACACTTGAAATAGTTGTTCATAATTAAAAATAGGTTTATTTCAAACGTTTACGCCAATCTCAGGTTGCCTCATCAAATCGTTACGAGAGGGAAAATGAACAATGCTATTGAAAAACTGACAAAGCACCACACATTTGCAATTACGAACTAAACGTTACCGTCGTAGTGGCAACTGATGAAATATCAACAACTATCGATCCGTATTCTGCAGCAGGTATTGAAACCGGACCTGCAAAAATGAAACGCTTTTACAAAAGAAACAGAAAACAGCTTCAAAACTTAAGCGCTCTCTGCCTTAACGAGGTGCTAGTGAATAAACTTGGCTACACATACTCAAGACAATGACCCACCATTCTTACTATAGAATTTTGATGAGGGCGTTGAAAGCCTCGCAGTTCACTTGGAGTCTCGTTGGTAACGCATCCCACGCTTACAAAATAGTGTGGGCCCTTCCAGGGTTTTCTTAAAGTTTGACCTTGCTGACTGCAAAGACTCTTTGAGAGACCGCATCTGTTTTATGTGAATACCGAGATGATTGTAAAGCAAGGTTTTGGTATACTTTGATGGTGGCAGTAAAGCGAGATTGTACTGTATTCTGAGAAACCGTTGGAAAAAATTGAGAACCTGTTTGGTCTCTCAAAACACAATAAAAAACGCTGCGGACCCCGCGCCGGCACTAGAAATAAGCAGCTTCGATAGAAAGTGAAGTTTGCGTTAGTTTGTAGGCGCAGCGCGGGGCCCCCTTTGGCACGGGACCCGGTTAGAAGAAATCGGTCAAATGGGCTTGAAGCCGGCCCTGGTGACGAAGTAAATAACTGCAATCCTGAAGAGTGTGTCACTACGTGGATCAAAGCATTGTGCCCCCTCAACTAGCAATCAATATTCTGCATAGCCATGTGTGAAAAATGGTAATATTTTTTGTGTTGAAAAATGTTAGCTACTTGCAATAAAATCTCCAAACAATTGCTGTTTATGCCACCGTGTGTGGAAGGTGTTGTTCAGCGTCTTCGTATTCATCATATCTCCGATATGAAGGTCAATAAGTCAATCAACCACATTCTTATTTCAACAATTTAGTTGCATTTTGAAACTCAAAGTAGCCTACCCCATTCACAGTGGTGTAACTAGAGGTTTGATCCAGGGGGGACAAAGCTCAGCTGAAGGGGGCCCACTGGTCACCGTAGGGGGCACTAGCTAACACTCAGAAAAAGATAAAGGAATGATAGAGAACCTGGATGTCGTGAATGTTCATACCAGTTAAAAAAACGAAAACACCTTGAAACACGCAAAAAACAACAACCTAAAAAGATTGCTAAATATTAAAATATCAACTAAAGGGAGCTCAGTTTTTACGTTTTGGGAGGCGGCTCGCCTCCTTGCCTCCCGTCAGTTACCCCACTGCCCATCTACTGTTGACTGTATCGCAACAAACATTGGCTAGGCTACCGTAACTAGATGAACTGTTTTTTTGGAAACAGTCCCAATGGTGTGTCTTGTTAATGTTGAAGCAGTCCCAATGGTGTGTCTTGTTAACCCTTTAAGCCAATGTTAAGTGCGCCCATGCGGCCTAGCGTATAGCCGTCAGAAATATTAATAATATCGAAACAGGTTCAATTGTCAGGTAATAGAATTCGGCAGGATCGCCGAAGAACGGCAGCATTGCCGCATCTGCATTTTCAAGAATGGGGCAACGGGAGTGGAAGTGCCTTTTCATTTTTCGTAAAAGTATCATAGGTAATTTCATGGTTTATCTTGAATGTAGAATTCTAGATCAACTTGAAACAGCTTTACAGCAACAATTCCCGCACACAGAATGTTTGGAATGGTTTTCCAGAATTTCTGTTATTGGTTTTGAGGTCAACCTTGTTGCTGAAGAGAAACAAGCACATTGGTAACGATTTTTTGTTTTTTTATAAGTTTCCATTGCAGTGTTTTTGAGAAATCACGTGCGCTCCAGTCAGTATGATGACAAGGTGGAAGAAGTGGAGTTGCTGGAAGCAAATCCTATGTACGCTAGTGTAAGGCGTAAAGACGGAAGAGAACAAAATGTCTCACTGTGTGACTTGGCACTGTGCCCAAGTGGAGACCAATCAGAAAATGCCACCTTGACCAACCCTGGGGGTTGATTGATGAAATCCTGGAGTCTGAGCATCAATCAAATCTCGAACAGTCGAATACTTCTGGTACTGTGCAGGTACTATAACTCAACCGAAACGGGTAGAAGAAAACCCCCCTGAAAATTTATCTCTTTACCCAGACGTTCCGCACGAAGCACTCGCGAGATACCTCCTACAAGATACAGTGACGTCATTCCATTTTAGAGGGGTAGAATGTCGTAGTATCGTGACATGGTAGCCATGCTGATGGCCATTTGTGTTGCGTGCGTTCGTAATCGACTTGCAGTGTACGTGCTAATTAGTAGAGCAGTATTCTCGGTTACAGTGACTAGTTTGTCTGTACTGTTGCAAACGTCCCTTGTGGGTTGCTGTTTTCGCATGCTTGACTATGTTACTTCATGTCATTTTACTATGTTCTTATTTCTTTAGATGTCGTGTTTCAGCCAATTAAAGCCGATTTAAGCAGTGGCTTAACGGTGGATGTTGTTTTTAGGTTACGAGAGCTTGCCACGTCGTTCGTTATTTATTTAAAAAAATAGCGGCGCTACCGCTGTCATTACTGGAAAACTAGCTCGCTGGAGTAGCTCGTTACTCCCCACCTCTGCATTTAATATGTATAAAATCAACAAGCTGTTTCTAGTAACTTTATGTTTTAGTATGAGAGAGTTGATGGGTAATTGACTCAGTTGAAATGTTAGGTGAAAAAAGCATTTCCTGCTTTATTATTTGTACACTGTGGTAATCGAGTAGGCTATGCTGCAAGCACACGTCAAGTACAGAAAAGCTGTGTTTTTAATTTGAATGACCGCGTTTGGAATTAACACATTTTGCCATATAGTATGCTGCATGTTGAATAAATGCCCTCACTTAGGTGTGAGTGTTTTTGCTGACAGCAACAGCTGAGATGTGAATGTAATGCCAAACCTTAGAACTGTGAAGCAGATGTTCAGTGTAGGCTAATGTGACAGCTGACTTCTGACACTGTTCTTGCACAGTCTAGCATACGTTGTTTCAGTTGGGTTATTAAAAACCAAATTTCTTGTAACACATTTTCTAAGTTTAAGTCTATGGCAACATTGTACCAACAGCTACAGAAAATTTGTAGAAAGTTTGTGGTATGAACGTTTTTTGGGAAAATTTGGGGAAATTCGGGAAAAATATCCTTTGCAACCCCAGCAAATTGCCTGCTTCTACACCTATTTCTTAGTGTCTGAGCCAAAAATGTAAATAAAAAAGATACAATTATATCCAAAACTTCAAAGGAAACAGTGGCAACGAAAAACTAGCAGTTACCTAATAGATGTTTTGTAAACCACAAGTAACTGAATTTGGTTTTGCTTTTTTAAAAACCTTAACCGGAACAAAGCCGTATATAAAATACCACCAGTTGCCAGTTGCTTGTTTGTCGGAAATCGAATTTAACAAGACCAAAATTAACAAACAGCTCGAAAAAAAATAACGTACAGGACAAATGTGTTTTACTATAGCATATTGTTCGAGATTGCTAGTCAAAGCATACGGCTCATTTCTGTTTTTGCTGTCTGTGAGGCAGCGAAAAGATTTCGTCACATAGGGTTAGCAAGCTACAGTTGATTCGTTTTTTTCGTTCGTTGCGTTCATTGATCGAGATGAGCACCAAACAACAGCGAACGAAGATCTAGTACTGCAATTGGGTATTGTTCCCGCAAAAAATATTATCCACGTCGAGCCGAATCACTGTTTTTCGCTACGATAATGCTGCTAGCTATAGCAATAACATAAACATGGGTGGATAATAGGGGAGGCCAACGAAACGGTCTCCTCAGGACCCCCTTTTTCAAAGATGTTGTCGGGCCCCCTTTGAGAATTTCGCACTTGTAGTTTCTGCATTGTTTTGTTAAAAAGCTTGTGAACCACTCCAGAGCCGCATTTAATAAGCTCTGAAGCCAGTCATTTATTTTTGAACATACAGCAAAAATTATGTGCAAATGTGCCAAAGGAGGCTTCCTAAGGGCGTAGACAAAGAACAATTTAAAATCAAACGACTTCAAACAATTTGCAGTGTGGAATAGACTTTCAAGCTGAAGCAAACTCTCAGGCAAGATGAAAAATTTAACTTGCATTCAGCGAATAAAGTTTCTGTCCACCATGTGCAAAATCCAGGGCCCCTATTTTGATATAACGTGAACAAATATAGGGGCTCCCTTCTGAGAGTTTTTCCTCGGGCCCCTAAACTCTGATATCCACACCTAAATATAAAACATAATTGTTTTTGCAATAAAAGTTTGGTAGTTTGACAAATGTAACTGTCGCTTTATTTCAATCGGTCGGTTTTTGGCAGTGTTGCCATTTGAGCTGTTTTGCTGCTAGATCTAGCAGGTTTTTCTCACTGTTAGCTGGAAATTTTTCAATCTAGCAACTAGCTGATTTTCTAACATTGTTTTTACGTTGTTACCAAAGTGGACGCAGTTTTACTGAACTTCAACAGAGTCAAGTGGTGTCGGTTATAGCACGCACAAAGCACTGAAAGTATGTACAGTACAGACACGCCGGCTTTTGGCGACATCTATGCCTCTTCAGTTTCAGCGCAAGACTGTTGTTTGCTTGGAAGGTTGGTGCGTTTTGTGCCTGGAGGGGATACATACTCAGAATTTTCCGTAAATCAGCAGTAGCTTCAGCGTAAATAGACGCATCAAGGTTTCGCTCTCAAGATGCCAGGATTTTCTGCTGTAGTTTTTCAATGCAGCGTGGTACATCAGTCAGTGATGTGATTTAACAGGCTATGCGAGTGTGATGTACTATTTTGCGTAATTCATGAAATTCTAAGCGAGATTGCGAGCATGTTGGATTTTGAGGTACCTGAGAGATGGGGACTAACATTTCTTGTATTTCACCTCAGAGTAATCACTTATTTCACAGTTTTAGTACAAAAAATAAACAGGACGCAATAATCATCCCACGTTTGTGGAAACAGCGAATTTTCGGGGAAAAAGCAAAGACCATTGTTGCAACTGACGAAGCCAATTAGCGGGCTTAATTTAATTCCTGATATTTTAGCAAGTTACAAAATCCAGATTCGATAAACGATAAATTCGAGTAAACTGAAAGAAATAACGTTCTATGTGGTCTGGAGCGTTGCCAGACATTTCAATAAGGTGACAGGGCAAACAAAAATTGAGTCTCAACATTTGAGCATTTCATGTCCATACATTGTGTATGTGCTTGTCCTGTTCTTAATCAAATTTGCAATCATATATAAGCCGCAAAATAAGGGTCCGTTTTTCACTGTGCAAACAAGTTTTAACGGTGTTTAAAGTTTGGTTTAGTGCAGTTGATGAAAGTTAAAACACCTTTAGGCTATTCACAGGCGGGACTTTGAGTTCTTGACAAGACTGACTTATAACTCGCAGGCAAGCTGTATATGGGAAGTCATTGCTGAAAACGTTAAGGCTCTACATATTTGTGATTGAAACGTCACAATGCACGCTTAATCATCACAAACATGAACTTCAAGACATATGATATGTATATCACCGCCATAATCATGCATTGAGTTCTGAAACTGTAAAAAAATAAAAAAGCCACTAATTTCATATCAGGCTGCGGACTACGGCCGACACTGCAACCAAGCATAATTTTTTTTTCTAGCACGCCACAATCATTAGAAAGGAATTTTTGTGATGTTAATGAAACGAAGCTTACATCAGCATTAGGTAGGATACAGCAAGCTGGTGTGCTATAGCAGCAGCTGCGAAAGGCGTTACTCCTTTTTTACATGTTTTCTTGCGTTTGGTGATTATCAAGGCCATTTAAAGTCACAAATGTCATATTTTTTTCTGTGCTTCAGGAAGCTACAAAACGAATTTTAAAACAAAAAATCGCACCCCTACGAAGTCTATAACAAAAGTTATAAAGTCATAAAAAGTCATATTTTCCATGTTAGGTCATGAAGTCATATTTTGCATATTTTCAACTTAATTCAATAAGGAAATCATTAAAACAAACTCAAAATGTCAGGTGCAACTTATATCGCTAGGTCTAAGCTGCATTCTGCAAATTGAACTTCAATGTTGGCAAAGACGTAGGTGAAACAAGTTATTTGAATGAAATGCAATGTACTACCGTTAGTTAGTTGTTGTGTTTTGTTGGTTTCGTCGTACTGAAATTTCCATTTTATGAATCGTGAAACCGTCCGAAAAAACACAATTTTAACACGTCTACTTTTATGTAAATCTGTCTTATTTAAACAAGTTTTGGGGGGTTTCTAATGTTTTCACTGAATATTCTTCACAGGCCTGGCATTGAAACCTCTATGCGTGTTTTGCGACCGAACATCAGAGTTATTTTAAGTTGATTTGAAACATCGCACATTTCCAACTAGGGACGAAAACTCCATATTTGTCCAGCAGAAAAATAGTCGCAAATAGAAGAAAGTAGACCCTCTGTGGCAGCAAAGAGAAACAGTTCCTTATTTTATTTCATTTTATAAAAACAGACAGTATTGCAACCCCCGCCAAGTTTGTTTAGCCGGGTCTTTGGCGATTGCACTCTTTACGCCAAACTAAATATTCTACTTGAAACTAAATCTGCAATAAGTAAGTGTACTGCTGAAAGCTGATAAAGACCTAAATCTAATACGTTTTATTACAGATGATATTTTCTTTGTTTAAACCTTTGAAAGAAGCAACAATATTTGCTGTTTGTCTTTGTGGGAAACACGAGTCTGGTGGAATAAGTAACTTTCAAATGAACAAGATATTTCTACTTGATTGTATATGAAGGCATGTTTGCGCGAAGAAGACTCAGGATTTCTTTTTTACTTGCGTTCCTAGTTTTAGTGTTTATATTATATCACGTTTTACCACATCAAACCTTCGTACACACATCCATTGATGAGGCTGGTGCAGCAATTGAAGCAGTCGGCTTCAATCTGTCAACCATGAATATCGGCGAATTGCTTGCTCATGAAGGTGAAAAGCTGAATTTACTCATAAAACCAATGTTGGCGAAAGCAACCCTGGAAAAGGTTGGTAAGAAGCAAGCAAGGCCTGTCAAACAAATTTGGAACAAGCGCAGAAATGAAAAAATCTTCGAAGTTGTTTGGTTGCCCATCTTGATTTTTTGCAAGTTGGATGTTCTATAACTTTTTCTTGTAAGATAGTGACCGGCACACGCCCGATAAATATTTTCGAACCAGTGCCTCTCAGTGAGTGTACCGCGAAAATCTCAAAATCGAGAACAACTCTGTTGAAATTATTGCATGCGACTAGTTTACAATTGCGTTTCTATTAGTTACCTATTGTAGCCTATTACATATTTTGTGACATGCCGGCAGCAGCAGCCATTTTATACACCTATATTCGCTTTCACATGTGGGGCAATGACGGCAGCATCAGCAACAGTCATTATAAAATCTTCTTGATCTTACACTTGATTCACCAATACGCGCTTTCATTTGAGGGCGTAATCAGCAGCTGTTAGTTTTTTTGTAAACAAATGAAACTCAGCTTCATATAAAGTGATCTAACTTTTGTTTCTGAAATGGATATGGACAAAAAAGCCTAGGAGCTCATCACAAAATTAAGATTTGTAGCGCAAAGTGAATGCGGTTGCCACGTAAAAGTCAAGAGGTTGCTTTTGAACTCTGCGAATCTATAACTCTTTGGGAATATATTGACTAAGCATTTTGGTGCTGACAAGATCTCAGAAATCAATTTGAAGCCTACCCAAGCATTTGTAGATTGTACATGCATCGGTTCTTTGTTAAGCAATACACTTATTTTTAAATCCTTTATTTATGGAACACGAATCTACCCACAGTAATAGGTTTAACTTTTTAGATTGCGTCTACTGAAAGTCGAAAACCTGCAGGCCTACGCGCTGCTTAAATGACTATGTTCGAGGTTCATTGCATAATGAAGTTCCCGTGCGCTTTTTCGCTTTGGCGGGATACTAAGCCCAGGGGCGGATCCAGCCAGTAAGTTTAGGGGGTACGATTTCAGTAATATTGGTAGACAAGTCCCATAACAGCTTCGCTGTCCGTAAGAGGGATTAAGTATGCTTCACAAAACTGTTGTGGCAAATCAATAGACGACAAAATGGCCTTATATCGCGAATGTTTGTTTCCGAATTGTACAAAATTATGGTGAATAAGGTTGCTTTCGTAGGATTTAGGGGACGCGATCGCCTCAATCGCCCCCCGCTGGATCCGCCCCTGACTGAGTCCATGCAATCTGAACATGATACCATTTTACCTTACGTTTCTGAACTAATGGCTTAAACACCTGCAAACTTTTGCTTTTCAGGTTACGATACTACTTTGGTATATACCGTACGGCATGAAACGACGGCGTGAAGTATCAGCAGAAGAGTGTGGATTCTGCGAAATCACTTATGATCGATCAATGGTACTTTGATACAAACCTTCTCTTATGACGTTGGGTTTTCTGACGTGAAACAATTCGCGCAAGGCTTAAAAGCGTTTCTACGTCTGCAATGAGTGTTTCAACTACTGCAATTATACTGGTCAAACTTGCACCTTTTTCGATTTTCATAAACTGTTCTCGTTGCGTACCTAATGCTTATCCACAAAAAGCAACCTGCAAACTTTGCAAGGTTTGAATAAAATAAAATCGGTCACCGGTAGATGGTGCCGAAGAAAAGTCACTGTGATAGTTATGACAACGAAACGTCCATGTTCATATATTCCTATACAACAACAGTGCAACCAAGTATAGACTATGGCATATGATCTCTATTGCTGCTGGTTGTTTTACCTGTTAGTTTAAGACCCGAGCTTGCGTTTCTCTCTTGTGCTCGCCTCAGTAGGTTTAGGAGATACAGCAATGCAGCATAAACCCAACAACATCTCCAGTGACGATGAAACGTTGAAAAACTGCACGAAATTTCAACATCACTAGCCAGTGATCACGTGACTAGAGTCAATGACTCTGCACGACTCGAGTCACGTTTTTTGGTGACTCGACTCGAGTCACTTTGAGAAACGATGTTGTGAAGACTCGACTCGAGTCAAGGATTTTTACTGAATGACCCGAGTGCTACAAAATCTCCAAACATCTGAGTGACAAACCCGGTTAGTTTGCACACAAAAATGAGTTTTTTTGCTTCAGTGATGCATGGTTAATATTGGCGCAAATATTCTGTTATATCTGTGTCTCCTAATGGTGCTATGCTAAATTTTCAGGATCAGGTGTTCCACCTAAAGTTGAGATAGAGCTGAGTCTGCTTTTCATTGAGGGGCAAGCAGTGCATAATACATTAGACAAATTATTGTGCTTGTGAATCGACAAATATGACTGAGCTACACATCACTGGTGTTCAGCAATAGTACTGTAAAGTCTAAATAAAACTATTCATGTTTGTCTGAAACGTTCTGGGTCGTTCCCAACCTATTTTCAATCAGGTGGCTTGATTGCAAATTTTAGACATGTATCAGAATAAGCATGAAGAGTATCAAAAAAGCTTCATCAGTTTTGATGAAGTTTATCAGTCTATCCGAGTGGTATTTCTTCGAAATTTCAACTTTTTAATGTCTTGAGACATATGATTACCGCAAACTGTAAAGTAAAAACATCTATCCGTTTATAAGTTCAAAATAGTAACGCATATGTGAGGCGTACTGTTGAGCGGACAAAATTCCATCAGTCAATGACCAAAAAAGTCATTGACTCGACTCCAATCATTCAATGATTTGAATTGACTGCGGCTGCTGAATGGGAGACTCCTATAGTTGATTTAACGTTAATTTATAAATGTAACGTACGTTGTCCTTGACTGGAAATCGGTTGCACAATGTATTTTAGTGTTCAAAATCTATGAGTTGTTATGCTATCACTGGAGAAAGCTGTTGATTTGATTCGGACTAGAATTGCTGTTGACAGAAAAACAGCGATACGCATTGGCTAGAAATCACTTGGAATTGTGGGTCTCAAAACTTGAAAATGTGCAACTTCTGCCGACCACCTTGTTTCGTTGCACCCGCGAGTCTCTGAAAACCACAAATTCGAGCAACTGTAATCTCTCGCGTGAAAACTAATTTAAGAAAGATTTTAACAAGACTCGAAATGAGCTTCGCGAGTCATTGATTTACAGAAGGAGTCGGGACGTATAACCACAATTTTTTTGGTGTTCCAGTCATAAAAAATGATGAAGATTCGAGTCAATAGCATTCACGGGTCACACACTTTGATTACTGAAAATCTTTTTCGAGTATTTTCCAGTCAAAAGGTGTTCACGTGTCTTCACCTGTGGTGTGGCCGAATCATATTTGTCGAGTCACGAGTCGAGTCATTGACTCGAGTCACGCCATCACTGGTCTTCGCCTGTGCTACATTAGCGGCTATGTGATTTTGAGAGCATGGCACGTCGTTCTTACTCGTTGTACAACACACCTTACTTACTCGTATTTGTTTGAACTTGCAGATCAACGACTCTACCACCAGAGCTGTAGTATTTCATTTTGATAGCATGTCACCCGACACAATGCCGAGCGAAAGGTTGCTTATGAGTTAATTATTATATCAGTTTTTCGCGTTTTTACATCATTTCACAAAAGTAAAAATAGAGCAAAATATTTTGGAATTTTACCATCTAATACGTCTCATCAAGAAGTAACTTGACTAGCTTATTTCACAAGTTTTATTTGAATACCCTAATTACTCGAAAAAAAGTTATCAATCGCTTTAAAAAAAATAAATGTGTATTATAATTTTTTCATATCAACAAATACTAAAGAAAGTTTACCTTGTCTTCAAACTAGCTGCAAACGATATGGTGCGATGGGTCTGAATGGCATTTTGTCATAAATGAAAGCAGCTGATTTTTTCAGAAGAAACAGTCAACATTACTACGTATTTTGGACAATGGAAAGTTCAAGAACTTTATTGCAGTGGAGAAAAAAGCTGAAAAAATATGACAGTTATTTCAACTTGACCATGACGTACAGGTTAGTGCGTAGTCTTACAGCTTCTGCATCATTCCCGTTGTGACGCAAAGTAGATGCTTAGGTCTACACTCACTTGTATTTCCAAAAACAACATCTGAACCAGAAAGACGGCTTAAAAGCTTTAGGTTTGCCGCAAGCTTTCGTGGAATCAGCCGACTGCTGACTTCTGCTTTCATGAGTTTGCAATAATTCGGACACGCACATGTTTATGTTCAAGTAATTAGTGTCCACTATGGCGACACATTCGAATCTATCAGCAAATTTTTTGATACGAAATCGATTTCACGTAACTCTAAGCAGTGTGTTTTAAAGCTGCTTTTGGACGTCAAAATGACAGCCTAAAATTTTGCAATGACACCCAAAATTCTTAAAGCCAAGATATGGTTGTGCCCTGTATTGAAGTAAAACGATTTGAGGAAAGCATGCTTTCCTGCACATGGCTGTTGCAACAGGCGGCTGCAGTGTTATAGGCCGACACAATTTTCTGGCACAGAATTTGGAAGCGAAAATTGTAAGTATGGTATCTGTGCATTGTCATGCGCACCGATCGCTTCGGCCTGTTACTATACTGCTACAGATTTGTACAGTATGGTATACGAAACTGCAAAAGCACTTTAATGCAATTATGGAAGTGCTTTACTGTTTCATCATTGCGACCGGCTTGCCTGGCGATGCATCATATTACAATGAAGACCAAAGGTCGGCACTTGCAGCGCGCATGCAAAACAATGTGGTTGTCGAGTGAGGCAACAGTGAGAGCTAGGAATACGATTTTGGATATTTGGGCCGCACTCAAAGCAGCTGTAAGAAAATAAAATTGATGCAATACGCGTTGTTATACTGTGACTTCTGAAAACAAAAATTTTCAAGATGGTGCTTTACTCTTGTCAACACTGCCACCTCACCTGACCAATGACGTATCTATGCAAAGTGGCGCCCATGGCAAAGTTTAAATGTGGGCCCTTTCTAAAAATTAAATATAGGCACAATTTTTACGAAAGATGAACTATGAAGAAAATCAATGTTATAAAACGGAAAATATTTGGTTTTATTTTTGCTTTAAACTTTTCAACAAATAAAATGTAAATTATTCATAAGGACCATAACATGCTTCTATTCTCATTCATTTTTATTATGAAGGATATGAAAACATTTAAACCAGGGGTCACCAACCTTTTTGAAACTGCGAGCTACTTCTTGTGTACCGATTGATGAGAAGGGCTGCTAGTTTGATACACACTTCTGAAAAAAAAAATTGCTCAA
>JGI24158J21664_10000991_pt1 | contig 29822 bp, 13 predicted proteins | sample Ectturendosymbi3_FD_21664 | JGI IMG/M metagenome (IMG submission 21664)
TCAGTTTTCTCAGCGTATTTTACATGTAGAATGTTGCTCTGTGCATGCGCATATGGCGTGAAGTCAGAAATTTTGCTTGACACTGGTGATTCAGCCTCCAATGCTGTTGCAAAATGTTCTGTTTTTATTAACCACCGTTGTGCAGAAAGTGTGTGTTTGTATTCTATGGACTTCGTGTCTGCGGGCAAAAATAAATTATTATTATACAGGGTGTCCCAGAAGCCGCGCACCATGCAGATTTTTATGAAAATACATATAAATAACAACTTTATTGATCACAGTCATAACAGATTGTTAGTTTTTCACCCATATCTAATTAAATCTGAAACATAAAAAAACAAATTATTATATGGTGCGCGGCTTCTGGGACACCCCGTATGTGACCGTTTGCTAAAAAGTTGTACCACGGTTGAATAAGCACGATGACATCATCGAATGAAACTTCGTGAAAATTGCCCCCCCGAAATGAAGAGCTGGTTGCGCCCCTGAGTCGTGCTATGCTGCATTTCAAGGATCAAGTTTCCCCAACTTCCATAGCGGGAGACCTGAGACTTTGCTTTCACTGAAGGGTCAGCAGAACACAACGTATTGACAGACACCTTATCGTGATTTAATGCAGTATTTGCATATCGTGATCATGGCAGTGGGTCTCATACTGTGACATTGAGTCTTTTCCAGATACCAGTAAAGTGATTCAAGTTTTTCATTCAAGATTCAAATCCAAACCAAAAACTGTATTGCAAAATATAGTGTAAATGCGAAAACCGAATCTTGTGTAAATCCAAATTCCTGCCACTGTTATTAACCTAAGCCAAGGCTGCCCAACCCGCGGCCCGCGAAGTGGTTTTAAGTGGCCCGCGATGTGATAAGTTCGTAAGCAGACTTTTTATATTTTTAGTTTTTTTATAGGCTCAAGTATATTTGCCATCAAAACACACCAAATTTATACCTGTTGTTTCTGTTATGGGCCTACCACCCAAAAACCTGTGTGACAAACGCTTCGAAAACATGTCAATTTTTTAGATTTGGATTACATCCATACAAGCTGGCAACACTGCGTGCAACTATAGGACTCATTATCACCTTGTGCTATCACATAAAGCTTATCAAAATCAAGGGATTTTTTACGCCACAATAGCTTATTTTTGCATCACAAAAACGTTTGTTGCCCTCAAAAAATTTCCTCATGTGAAAGTGGCCCGCAACACTAAAAAGGTTGGGCAGGCCTAACCTAAGCCTATGTGGCAACGTGATTACGCCACATATAACGCAGAAATCGTGCATTGCTTCCCTTTTGTTTTTTCAAAAGGGAGGCAGCGGGGGCGGAGGTAACTTTTCATCGCAGTATCATCGGGAATTTCATGGTTAACATGATCTAGTTGACACAAATTTATTGCAGCTATTCACGCACCCACAACATTCAGAATGGTTTTCTACACTCTCTGTTAGTATTTTTGAGGTCAACATTGTTGCTGAACAGAGACAAGCATATTAGCGAAGAATTTTTTGTTTTTTACAAGTTTGCATTTCCCTCAATACTTTTACTGACCCCTGCCCTACCGCTGCTACCTGTGTTTTATGTGATTTCACCTATAAACAGAGCATCTCCATAGACATGATTCGCGAAATTCAGATCACAAAATTGCTAGCAAAACTTCTTACAAAGAGTCACTGGCGTTAGACATTTTTTAGGTTAAAATATGTGACACATTTAAATCATATCAGCTTTTTTCTTTCAGTTTTAAGTAACTTGCCAGCAAAACTGCTGATAGAAATAGGAAAACCGAAATAACTGCTCTTTGCTGTACTCTGCCAATTCACTACGCACTGAATTCATCGTTCATGCATAGGGGTGTAGCGGCAAATTTTATAGATTCCGGAACTCTTACAGGTGCCGGAACTCACCGGCAGAGACTGCCTGCTTTTTGCTTATACAGTAAGCCTCTTTGTAGGCAACGTCTAATACAAAGGTAGAGGTGGCGGACCGGAGCTCCGGCAGCACTACACCACTCGTCATGCATCGATATTTGATACTGGACTAGATTGGAAATTTACAAAGACGATCTTTCGAAGCTAGGTTGGAAATTTACAAAGACGATCTTTCGAAGCTTGCACTCAAAGTAGGCTACATTTACCACTTCTGAAACCCCTCTGTAGATGTTACAACGAGCTGGCTACTAATATCTCTATTCACAATGCCATAAAATTCTGTAGAAATTGTCAGCCTCTGAAAGCATTGAATTTTCCGGTGTCTGGAAAGTTTTGGGTCTGCTTTTGGTTTTAGCTGACACGACTGACACATCAGAGGTCTTTTTCAACACTAAAAGTGGTAAAAGCTTATTTGTGCACAACCAGGGTCTACGAGAGGGGATACAAGAGGAAAATCGCACCCGAGCCCATTAGTAGGCCCGTAACCAGCTTGGAACACCAAGTGGGGCGAAGAGTTTTCTGAGAGGAGCCCAAATTTTTCAAACTATGTCCAATAGTTTTAAATTATATCCAACACATTTTTCCAGGGGGGTTACGAAAAAAATTTTAGGGGGGGTTTCGTCCCCCGTGGTTACGGGTCTGCCCATTAGTTGCTGGGGCACCGGAGGATGAAAATACGCACTCTAAATTTTTTTTTTTGTAATCAAGCCCAAAGTTTCTAGTGTGACCCAGTTGCCAGTATAACAATCACTGCATTTATAAATCTGAGCATGGTACGTGCTTTATCTATATTCTGATCACTGCACTAAAACGCTACGCAAGTTTCGACGAGGGAACCAGAAGCTAGGGGCCGATATCGGTCTTTGTACCCCTGGTAGAATTTCTCTCAGAAGCCCTGCGTACAAGCATGACTTAAAGACGATTAAAATGATTTGATGTTTTTATATGTTCACAGAGAACGAGTTGACAGACTTGATTTGGACAAAATTGCTGAAACTTATGTTTTTGGTAGAAAAGACCCACTGAGAAAGCTGGGTTTAATTTTGTGAACAGTTTGAGAATTTTGTCGGCTGGTAACGTTGCTTAAACGGAGTGGTAGGAACGTTTTTATTTTTGTCTCTAATCTCAATGGCGAAAAGTTAGAGCAACAGCTATATAGTGTGCATTGCAGGCAATGGTTTAATTTGCAGAATTTAAAGATGTAGAATAGTGGAGAGCAATGTTTTCTTAAATTTTCATAACTGCGAGGAAAGGGTAAATGTTTAGTTTACGGAAGTATACAAGTTTGCAGTTCAGGTTGGATTTGGGATTTAAATCTGCAACTGTGCTGTGGCAGAAAATGCTTACGGGGCATCGAGGTCATCTTTTTCTAGAGAGTACAGAGTAGCAAAAGAACCGCTTGCTTTGAGAGCAATAGTTCCCTGGGTCCACGATTTCTGCTCACCTTGTCCGCACCACTAAAAAAGAGCTAGCGCCGGCTCTGCTGTCAGCAGATTGTTGCTTGTCCTAGTAGCAAAATGTTTGTGAATGCATTAAGAATTGATTTCAGTTAATTTACCGAATTTATCCTGGCTGGAATATTGCGTTCTGCTGCCTTGTGTATACGACTTCGAAACATCTTACGTAAGTGGTTCGTGACTACAGTTCTAACTTTACCCACACATGTCTTGCAAACTTATAAAATTATGTGCGGATTTTCTGTAATGATTCAGAAGGAATTCTTTCGCGTATTTCAGCTGTTTTCCCCGGAGGTCAAACATTTCTATCAGAAAAACACTTGAAAGAATTCAGGAATCATATTCATTTAGTGAAAATGATTTAAAACGTGAAATAACTTTCGCAAAGAATTTGCTTCGGAAGGAGTCGAAGCTGCCTATATTGCTCGAACAATTTTTTTCATTTGTAGCTACTTAAAAAGCTGCATTGGGTTGTTACTGGTGGCTGTAACTTTTCCCGTCACCAGCGTTTCATGCAAGAAAAGTTTTTCAAAATTGAAATTAGTGAAAACATTTCCCAAAAATCCTATGATAAGTGAAAGAGTGGGTAACATTGATCTACTTTCAGTTGAAAAGTATGAGCTGAAAAATAGATTTAGATGGTTTCGTTGATGAATTTGACAGTCGACATGATAATCGAAAGATAAAGTTACGTTGAGGTGGTGATGAAAAAAAATTCTAAAGTAAACTGTGCAAGGATCTGCTTGAGAATTATATTCCTCATCCTCTATTTGCCTGTATCTTTTTAGGATTAGAGTTAGTGCGTGCTTTGCTCATGGCAAGACAGTCATAAATCAACACAAGGTTGAAATGTCACCTTTTGAGGGTAAATCAGAGGAAAATTCAGTGTGAATATTAAAATGAACGACTTTGCTGGAAATATTCTGCAAAATAAGTTTTACGCCTACTGTTACATCTTGCTATCAGGTACACGCCCTAAACGCCGATGAAGGGGATGCGGTCGCATCCTCTGCATCCAGGGGCGGAGCTAGGGTGGTGCCAGGGGGGGCCACTGCCCCCCAAAATTTTGCCTGGCCCCCCCAGTGGCCCCCCCAAAATTTTTCAGGTCTCATTCTGAAAGTCCTACACAGACCATTGACAGCTCCCCTTGTTGCAAAACTGGCCCCTCCAGTGGCCCCCCCAAATGAAAATGTCTGGCTCCACGCCTGTCTGCATCCCCATGCCGTACGCTTATGCTGATTCCTTGCTTACCCCCATTGTGGGCAGTACGTACTTGATATATTTCATAACCTTTTTAAATGAAAACCTGCGTCTTGTTGATTGTATTTGTTCAATTTACAAAATTTTAGAAAATTTTTCAAAACTTTTGAATGTCCTTCAAAAATTTAATTGAAGTCTGACTCGTTTCAGACCAATGACTTCGTAATTGCATGTTTGGTAGTGCTTTGGTGCAAATTTGAAGCATTTCCCTTAACGATTAAAAATTGTACTTTTGGTTTCAATATAATAATTTCAATGGTGTTTAGTTTGATTTGTAAAGTTTTTTTGCAAAATTTCTTCGTTTCTTCACATTATTGTTTAATGAAATGCTGGTTCCTTTTTGTGCGGTTTCCAGTGCTGCCGACCTTACGGTTCTCCCATGACTTCGGGTTTGTTTTTTTCCGAACTTACTAATTTTTTTGATGACTTGCATGTTGCTTGTTATTTTCGCAAATTGGTTAGTTTTGCGTTTGTTTTTGCAGGCTTGTGTTTTCCCGTTTGCATGTTTTCAACATTTTATGGATTTTTGCTGTTTGATTTTACAGTAAAACACAATCAGGGCCTGTTTTTGTGTAAATATGCTTATTTTGGGCGTTTTTTGTTTCGTTCAATTTTCTTGTAAAACGCATTTTGTTTGTTTTTCCGTTAAATTGCTTATTTGGTCCTATTTTTTCAGATTTATTTATTTTTTTCTGTGAATTAACCTGGCATCACTGGTTGTTTCCCGATTGTTGTCTGTAAATGCATCTTTCACCGTCACGGTTGCCGGGCTTGCATTTCAAATGCAAAATTCTTGAAATCTGCCCTTTTGGAAGTTTTTTGGAATGAGAAAATGTAATTTGGCTTCGACGTCATAGTTTGGAACGTTCTTGGCCTTTCTTAATGGCGTTGTTAGAAGGAAAAAAGCGTTGTTTGACATTGTTTAAAGGCAGTGACATGTGTTGACCAAAATTGGTATTTATAGCTTGTCTCAAGTCTGTCAGTGTCTGCATTTTCATCAGCTGAACAATTAATTTTACACTTACAGTCAATGTGTACCTCTCCTCTGTCCCTTGCCTCTGGTTGCTTTTTGTATTTGTTGGTTTCTGCTCGATTCTTTGTTTGCTTATGCTGTTTCCCTGTTAGTCTGTTGTGTAATGTTATGATTACAAGTGCCTGGTATGGTACTGGTAGTGGTAGTGGTATTAGGCTAGAGCAGGGGTGGCCAACTTGTCTTTGGCTGGGATCGAGGAATATTGATTGAAAAATGTTCTTTTTAAGTATCTTGTCATTTTGATGGAAAATCAGGCATGATCGACCAACTGACACTTGGCGATCGACCTGTTGGCTACCCCTGGGCTAGAGTATGTGTGTACCAAATTATTTAAATTTGGCAGATTTTCAAAGTGTTTGGATTATAAATTTTTAGTTTGGCATATGTGAAAAATGTGGTAGGCCTATTTCTGTTATAAGTTTGAAACCCAGCCTGTGGCTAAGAATGCGTCTATGACTCAGCAAGGTTAACCGCTAGATGGTTGCCGACTGGACTATTGCTATTCAAGCTGAATGCTCAAGCTGAGCATTTATGGTTGCTGCTGATCATAATTCATGGTAGCATGACTCAAGTCATAGCTGAACTTTACTTGTAGATCACGGTTTCAGTGCCTTTAAAATTGGTTGATATAATAGAAATGTAAAGTTCTCAATTAAAAACAGTAAATTCAACTCAAATAAACAACATGTGATAGTTGGGAGCATACTATAATGGAAGTGACTGTGGGTACGCTAGGCCTGACGCAATCAAATAAAAGGGTCAGTTTGTCATTCAAACGGCGTGTGTCTCGTGGTGTAGACTGTAGAGGTTTTGTGTTACGGACGTTATGCCAATGGTTTTCGGTCCGACTCTCACCTTGCTGATTTCACTTTTTTAAAAGTTTTTTTTTAGGCTTACATGTTACCTTTATGGGTTAGGGTTACAATTAGGGTTAGGACTATGGTTAGGGTTAAGGTTATGGTTAGGTTTAGGGTTTATCTTTTACGTTTACTTTGTTTCTACCAAGCCTACTGCACTCTCGTCGTGTGTTACTATTATGTCACAGGTGGCATATGAATAAGTTTTTAAATTTCAAGATCCACAGGCATATCTACAGCCACTGCCTACTATAATAGTTCAATCAACCAAAGAGTGCTGAATAACCTGCATAACTGTTTACCATTATCTTGAACCCCAACCCTAAACCAAAAAACCTTAGACCTAAAACCTCAAATCTAAAACTTTTAATCTAAAACAGTAAACTTAAAATTAGAAGCCTAACATAGTCATCAAAAATGGAAACCTTAGCATTGTTGCAACATCTCTGGTGGTGTTGCGTTGATTGTATGATTCACCACGAATAGGATGTGCACGAAGAACAAAAATATATCTATGTGGTGCGAACAAGCAATAATAGAGTGATCTCGTCAGGTGATCTCGTCAGGTGATCTCTATTGTTGCTTGCTGCCACGGTGCGAAGCTTTGCGTACATACTGCTTGGGATTTCCGATCGCAACAAAATGGTGCTGTGACCAGGATGTGGAGGTCATGCGGAGTTCAGCCTTCACACAAAGAACGTGCGATCGGTGTGGTTCGTTGTAAAAAGGAGGGGATGTTGTTACAACCTCTCCGGTAGTGTTGCGTTGATTGTATGATTCACCACGAACGGGATGTGCGCGAAGAACAAAAATATATCTATGTGGCACGAACAAGCAATAATAGAGTGATCTCGTCAAGAGATCTCTATTGTTGCTTGCTGCCACAGTGCGAAGCTTTGCGCACATGCCGCTTGGGATTTCCGATCGCAACAGCATAGTACTTGATGGATCAATCTATTAGTTCATGTCAGGGTTGCCAGGTTGGCCCTTGTGGGTCTAAAATTTCAAAAATTTGGTCCTAAATAATACTTGCTGGCAACAAAACTTTCATTTGGCCCTTTGGCTCCTTTTTCAGGTTGAACTGGCTCCTTGCTAGAACTACATCTGACCACCCAGGGTCCTGTCGGAGAAACCATATTTTTTTACCCTTTTGACTAATTGATTGCAGATTTTCATCAAATTCCTATATTTTGAAAGTTTTTAATTACAAAATTTTGTTAGGATCCTTAGAGTTTCTGAGTTAATCCGTTAATGTGAAAATAAGTTCACCACACCTGCTATTTGCTGCAGCTGTAGCAGTGAGAACTGTTGCGTAACCTAACTTACTGTTATTCAGATGGTGTACGTGTTTGTTGGTTTTGTTCAGATTGTTGTTGATCGCTTCAGCACTTATCGAAGATGATAAATTTATCTCAATATATGGATACACATGGAAATTAAGTTAAATGTTCTCTTACGAAATGATCTTTCAACACGTTCTAGTTTTGCTATTGTGCTACAACTGTGATTGAGGAACATTGCTAATTAATAAATTGCTAAGTATGAGCTCATGTGACTTGTAACTGCTGATAAATTTGGAAAAAAATAGTTGGCCCTTTTTTGGCCGCTTGTCGTAGAATTTGGCTCTTTTCTGGATGAGATTTGGCCTCTTGGCAAAAAGTAGATCTGACAATGCTGGATCATGTAAATCCTAATGTATAATAATGGACAATAGTAGGATGTTGTATAGCCTACTATTATATTGAATATGACTAATGACCATGGTAACAATTTTGTGTATTTTGTCTAAGATCTAAACTCAGGAAACGTAAATGTTTTTTTGTGGGTTCTCTGTGACCACATTTTGAAATAGATATTTTGTAGAATTGTAACATATTAGACCAGGGGTTCCCAACCTGTGGTACGTGTACTAGAGTCCTACGCGGGTTGAAATTTTTTGTCCGCTCCCACCCTGCAAACTTCAAACCCGTCCCATCCCGCACCTGCATGAATTTGAGAAATCTTGCCGACACCTACCCCACACCCGTGCACTTCTAACCTGCTCCGCCCTGCAGGCCATCCCAACTCGCGCCCGCCCTGTCCTGCACTTTTTCGGTCTCAAACCCACACCTGTCCAAAAACTACTAAAAACTCATAACTAGGGCAAGTATTTTTTGCAGTAAAATCGTGAGAAATATGCATTTATTTTCAACGAAGTTGAAGTAAAAAGTGGCATTTCTGCATAAGCATTTTACGCGACAGTGATTTACTCAAGTTATTTATTTTCATATAATGCTAAATATTTCCAAACATTATCTGGTGGGAAATGATGATCATTTGCCAACAGTTTGCGTAGCTTGCTAAAACTTCGCTCCACACTATAATCTGCATGAAGTTGATTGGCAATTGAACAATTTGGCCTACAGTTCTGGACTGATTTTTGACCGGGTCATTTCTACAATTCTTTTAGGTCACTATTCAGTTCAAATCGGTTATCAAAGAGAGCATAACTACATTGAAATAGTTCTGAAGCATGTTTTTTTTAAATAACACTTTTATATTTTGCGCTATTGGCCTACTTGATAAAAGTTGCATGTAAAAAAGAAAAAAGTTGCAATATAGAATTTCTGTCAACCAGCTTAAAACATTGTACTACATTAATTCTGCGTTTTTCGGAAACTGTAAAAAAGTTGCAAAAACTTGCCCTACTCATAACGCCTGAGTCTAACAAAGTGTAACAAGCAACAAAATCAAGCTGGTCATTCTTTTCATTGACAACCAAACCAAAACTTTTCCACAGATCTGATCTTTCGCAGTCAACAGATTTGAGGTGATAAAAAACACGTTTCAGTCCAGTTGTGAATAGCTGTGCGTTAAGTGTTATCTTATCCATGTAGAAGGGCTGCTAGACTGAATTATTCCTCACCAAGTACAACAGTTGCATTGGAAAATTGTCACTTACCCACCACATGGCAAGATCCTGAGCTAATGTTTCACAACAATGGGTTGTTACATCATATTGTAATAATTGCTGCAGGCCTTCTGTCCTAAGTGCAATGCTGGCAACTTTAGTACATCCAAGTGTTTTGGGATTTTTGAGCTGATTAAGTTCATGTGCTTTGGCTCAACACTCAGTTCCCCGCATAAAGAATTTCTCAACTCGCACCCGCCCCAAGGATAACCCGTTCCCGCCCCGCAGCAAGTTCAACCTGCACCCACCCTATACCCACATACATAGCAGTGTGGGTTCTTGTACCCACCCCACAAATGCGGGTTAACCCGCCCTGCGCAGGACTCTAACGTGTACCACTAGTGGTATGCGAAGGTCTTCCTGGTGGTATGTTAGTAACTTTCATTTTTTCACAAAAACCTGGATTCACAGCTTTGTAGTTTACATTTCGGTTTTTGTTTTGCAATAAATTTTCCTGTAGTCTGCTATTCCTACTGTATCATAACAATATGACTTCTAATGCGCTGTTAGCAAATTTACGCCATGCATTGACCAAGTGGTGGAAGGTAAACAAAAACAAAAATCTCATTAAATTTAGTTGTGGTCTTTTATTGTTACTTTAATGTATATTATTCTTCTGAAGAAACTGAGATTCGATCAAATCAATTGTTCTGGAAGAAGTGGTACGTGTTGACAATACAGGGTGCCTAAGTGAGTGGTTCTGAACCATGAACCCCCAGGGGTTCACAGGAAGATTTCCAGGGGTAATTGGATGGCAGTTGAGCTTTCATGCATTGCTATTTTTTAATATCCTATAGTAGAGGAAAATGCGTGCCGATTTAAAACTCCGTGTAGATTTTGCCTGATCTTGCATTGTTGTGATGCAACAATGTGAAATCCAAGGCTTTGTCAGAGCTAGCCTAGAGGTTCGGGTTGATTGTTTTATGACTTTAGGTACTTGATAGGAAAAAGTTTGAGAATCCCTGGCCTAAGTGGTGCGAGATCGTGAAAAGGTTGGGAAACCCTGTATTTGACGCTTGTGTATCTAGAATGATTAATTAAGATCTATAACATAGTGCATGTTTGTGTTTTGATATCTAGTCTAGCCTACACTAATAAGGCTTAGGCTAGTCTAATTGCCAGTTTGTGTCCATTGTTTGAGTTTCCTATAGCACATTCCTATTGATCTTTTACTAACATGGTGTGACGTAAAAGTTGAAACAAGTTCAACTTGCAATCAGACTTCACTACATGCACTGAAGCAGGAAGTAACATCATAAAAACAGACCCATCCCTAACAACAAAGTTTCTGATGTAGAGGTAGATTATGTTTTGATAGATTGTTGGAAAAATTTGAGGGATCGTTTTGGTTCCTCAAAATGCCTTGAAAAAACACTGCTAGCACATATTCAAATTTTAAAGCAGCTAATAGGAAGCTGTTAAACACTTCCAAAGTAGTATCCAAAGACATGAGTAATGATTGTTGGACTCTGGTGTATTAGAAACATACGTCATTAAAATCCATTTTTGTGAAATTGGCAGAAATGTGTTAATTTATTTAGATTTCGTTCAGATGTAATTGATCGTTTATTTTATAAAAGTTTTAGGCAATTCATTTGTGAAATCTTTTCTAAGCATAGCCTTTGCTATGCAGTATTGAACTCTTGATTCCTAAATGCATGTTGAAATTAAAATCGTGTTACTACCTTATTTCAGTTTGGTTGAGCAGTGTCTTTGAATTTGGTGAAAACTGTCTTAAAAAAGTGATGTTTGCTGATATACTTCTATAAGCTGTTATTTTGTGTATGTATGGATGACATGCAATTTCTATGAATTGATATAATGACTGTTCTAAATTTTATGTTAACGTCACATTAAGAAGTGGAATCTGAATTCACATCTCTGTTTAACTATGTTGATTATGATTTAACAAATTTTTTCCAGGAAAACTATTACAGGTTGTTTGTCAAATGTTGTAACTTTGTGGAAAGGATTGCAGTCTGTGAGACTAGTTGGTTTTGTTCAAGTTTGTTAGATATCATTTGACTGATTGTGTAAATGTTCACTCACGTCTCTTTGAAAATTGGACTTTATGATTTTTGCTGTGTTGGTAAAACTGCATTTAAAGCAGTGAGCCACGTTAAGTGCAAATTGCCTGTTGTTGCAGGTCATCAATGCTACTTCAGATCTGCAGTTGTAGACTATGGTCAAAATGGCAACATGCATATTGCAGTCATGCGTCAAAAAACTTCACTTACTAATTCACAATCTTCTCAGGTTGTGAATGATTTGCAAAGATTGGATTTTTCAAGCAGAAATGGGGATGAAATTCAGGTGAACATGTAGCATCTATAGAACTTAGGTCTTGCAATTATGAGTGCTGCACTAAAATGTTTTTTATTTTTGTGACTAATTTTTATATGCGGCATGTTTCAGAGATATTCAAAATAATGAAATTAGAAAAGCTGGCAAAAACAACTAATGGCTCAGTCAGATGATCAGTAAAAGCTTCCTACCTCTTCCCCAGGCCATAATCTCATTCTGTGGTCATGAGTTTATTGTGCTGTGATACAAGATTTGTAATGCCTGGTTATTAACATAATGTTTACCTTTAAACATTACACCAACATATATGGATATAGTATGACACAGCTGTTCACAATAATCTTTCCAAGTCATTTTTTATCTAAAATTACGGCAAAGTACTTGTAAATTGATGTTCTTTTATTATGATAAAGTTTGTATTCACTTCAAAGGATTCTGTGTTTACATGCTTATTTGTGATCAGCATATATTTTCTTTTGGAAATATTTAGTGAGAGTTTGTTTGCTGTTATCCAATCCATTACTTTTGCCATTTAGCAAGTAACAGAGTTTTGTAGTGTTTCCAGATTACTGTCACTCTGAACAAAAACTGTATTATCAGCAAAAGTATAGTTTTCATAAAATTTTAATTTTGTAAGTCATTTATAAATGACAAAAAGAACAATGGGCCTAAAATCAAGCCTTGGTGGACCCCAGAAATAATTGGTTTTAAAGATGACTTAGTGCTCCTCTTGAACATACTGTTTTCTCTCAGAAAGACACGACTGTATTAGTTTAAATGCGTTTCCTATTGCGTCATAATGCTCAAGTTTTGTCAGCAATATGGAGTGATTCACTAAATCAAAGGCTTTTCATAGATCTGAAAATCTGCTCAAGGTATAAGCTTTTTTATCAAGGTTTTGGAGGTTTTTGTACAAGTCTGTAAAGAAAAATTTTAATTTTTGAAAATAAACCCTCACTTAAGGGCCTTGCGTTTTCAAGCCTCTGGCAGATGATGCATGAAATGCTGCCATTGCTTGGCCTGTGCATGTGAGCAGATGTGTCGCATCAGAAACATTAACAAAGCTTGTGATAGCTCAAAATTGACCAACCATCACTTTGATCTAGACTTGCCACCAGGCTTGCGGAGTTGGAGGTAAAACATCCAACTTTCCAAATTTCTTACACCAAGTTTCCAAAATTTCCAACTCCCAACTCCAACCTTTCCAAAATTTCCGACTCCTTAAAATAAAGGGAATGAAATTTGGCTGTTAAAATCAATGGAAATCATGGTATGTAAGACTTGATCCAACTGGGCATCCGAAGCCGGACAAAAATCCAACTCCAACTCCTAGTGTTGTTAGGAATCTGACTCCGAGTCTACCCAAAAACCTCCGACTCCTTATGACTTCAGCTCCTACTCCACAACCCTACTTGCCACAACAAAGCTATCTCTAGAGATTGATGCATTTGTTCTGAAAAGAAACCAACAAAGCTGTTCCCACCAAAATGGGAAATAACTTTGTTTGCTGTGTTGTCAAACAACTGCATTTATAAAATAACTTACGCAATGCATTTTAGAACATCATGTTTTATTGCCTGTGAAAGGAAATGCTGTATGGCATTTCCTTCACATTGCATTAATTTAGACAACAATCCATCCAGTTGCTCTCAATCTCACATGTAGTCGAATTGTGGAATCCAGTGTGACCTTTAAGTCGAAGAGTTTGCCCGCCTGTAGTTTCAATAAACTAGTGAAAAGAATAGGATAATGTTACAGAAATCAAAATACTGTGTGCAATATGCCTTCTGCCCTAAACTATATACTTGAAAGCCAATTTGCAAGCTAGATTTTGTTCCATATTTAGCCAATTCCTATTCTGCTTGGAAATCAAAATTTTGATTACATAACATCCCTTACTTGCAGTTTATGAGACTGTGTCATTTTGATGAGAACCACATGTAAGTTTGACGTTATCTGTGTTGTGTTGTACTATTTATATGATTTTACCAAAAGCAATTTTTAAATTGTATGATTTTCACACATAAATGACCGAATTTCAGAGAATTTCATTCAGTGACTGGAAGATAGCAACAGGTGTAGAAGAACAACAAAGTTTGAAAGTGACATGTAGATCATGTACTTCTTCATCATTTCGATTGAAGTTGTTTGGAATGTCAACGCCGTTTCTGCCACATCAGGTTCTTTAGTCAAACAGTTTTGTTGCTACTAGAAATAGAAGTTGCTTGTGCTTGTATTAAACTTGTAAACATTTTAAAAGTTACTGAAAAAATTTTTTGTGCAGAACAGTTGCTATTTGTGTTCACTTTGCATCATTGCTTAATTCAGTAAGCATGGTTGCACAATTTTACTGTCTATTTACAAGCATTGGAACAGAGCAACTCCTTGAAAGCCTTAACCCTTTAACGGTCGCGATTGGTCGGCCCTTTTTTGGCCATAAATCGCCAGCCGCTAGAGCTAGACAGCTGTTCAAACCTGCTGTGGATTCAGCAAGTCTTCTAGTTGACATAAAAAAAAAAATTTTTCGTTTTCGGTGGGGATTTTCTGGAGGTGACATCACAATGAGGACATGTTTTGGAAATTTTGTTCACCTTTGGCCGGCCCTGGGCCCCAACCCATTGACCCATTCTATTGGCTCAAAGTTTTTTTAAAAACTAGGTCAAAATCGGCGTCTATAGAGCCCTTGATTGACTTGCTAGCATATCTGTAGCCACAATTATGGGTCAAAAACCCAGTTTTTGACCTGATTCAAAACTTTTCAGAAAAGGCATAATTTGCCCTTTCAGGGTAAACTTTGGGCAGCCATAACTCAGCAGCAGATTGAGCTAGAGAGCTGTTCAAACCCTGTAATGACTAGTGGCGTCGTGTAGTTTAGATTAAAAAAATAAAAAAAAAAATTGGTTGGGGGGTTTTGGACCAATGGGATCATGACAGGGACATGTTTTTTGGTGAATTATATAACGTCATCATCCGATCTCATGCGCCAATATTTTGGCTCGCAGTATTTTTGGATTCTAGGCGAAAATATGCATTTTTAGAGCCCTTGATTGAGTTTCTAGCGTTTCTGATTTAAAAGCTAGGCCAAAAACAGCTAATTGGTAAGGGGCTTTTCTCAATATTTTTGGGGGATTTCCCTAATTTATTTTAATATTTTTAGCCCTAATCTTGGAACCAGGAATGCTAAAAACCCATTCGGACCCTTCAAAGTCCCCAAATGTAACCAAAAAACAAAAAACAGAAACCAAAAAACAGCTAAACTCATAAAAAAAATTATGTCATTTAAATGGCTCCTGCGGGTCTTAAAGGGAGGTTGGCAAAATGCTGACGTCAGCAAAAAATAACATAAACATCCTTTCATTATATAAGCATTAAAAAAAACAGACACCCTAAACTGAAACGTTTTTGTTTATTGCAAACTACATACCTTCACGAGTCTTTAGAGGGTTTGAACAGCTCTCTAGCTCAATCTGACGGCGAGATATTGCCTGGGGAGAAATGCCCCTCAGAGTGGCTTTTGAGGGAGCAAAATTTTGGTCAATTTTTGGTATATGAACCATAATTTTTCGCTCCCAATGTGCTAGGAAGTCAATCAAGGGCTCTATAGACGCAGATTTTGACCTAGTTTTCAACTAAACTTTGAGTCCAAGAAATAGCCCATTGGGACAGCGCCCAGGGTCAGGCAAATATGGCCAAAATAACGCAAAAACACCCCTACTTGTGATGTTTCCCTCAGAAAACCTCAAACCCAAGACGAAAAAATTTTTTTTTGATTTTGATTTTGAAACTCGTCAGAAGACTCTGGCATTATCAACACGAAAGTTGAATGAAACTAAATTTCGTGAATAATAATTAAAATATAAATTTTTGATGAAGTTTCATCTAAATCATTTAGATTAAATGATGATATACCGGCCATTCACTCTGTGTACCACATGTTGTTGGAGGCCCCCTTGGATCTTGAGGCCTTAGGTTTAAGCCTATATAGCCTATAGGTTATATCCAGCCCTGCAGATTCCCAATCATATTTCTAGACGTGTTGTGAGAGCAACACTAATCATGCTCTGTTTTGTCGTTGCAGATGATTTCAATATTAATGTACTTAAATTTTTTGCTGTACACGGTACTGTAGTTCAGGCGGCTTCCATTCATATCATATTTTGATGTAAACAAGCACAGCAATATAGTAGAACACATCATTTGGGTTCTATCAGAGCTGTCAGTTGGAGTGCACAAAATGCTGAATCGCATTGGTCGCATGTGCATATCTTTACAGTAGAACACTTGAGTTTTCATGCGATTTATAAGTGTGTGTTACCGTGCGATTTGAGGTCTTGTTGAGGTCGCTTTAACTTACAAAGACGATAAATATTTTTCTTGCACATTTCCGTTTTTTTGAAAAAGCTACAAATCTTTTTAATGCTGCTGGGCATCATGCATGCAGCCCCACCCCTACCAAAATCTCCATTGATATTCTCTTACTAGCAGCAAACACATTTGACCTAAAAGTAGTGTAGCTTACCTTGCAAAATGATTTAAATCTATTTTTACTGTTGGCGGGTGGAGGATGTATCCTTTCAATCTCCCCTTGTTAGCCCCTGCCTACATATCCACACAGTTTGTAAAAGGGCCTCATTTTGAAGCCTGAACCCTGCCCGAGCCCGAAATCACAAGACCCAACCTGGCTTGAGTTCGACATTCATTTTTGAAGCTTGATTTTAGCTCAAAGGTCAAATATACCGAGGGAGTTAAAATATGTGCAACTACGGTGTAACGAAAAACGTTGTGTGCAGGTGTAGTTGTAGGAACACGGTTTATCACATTGAAAATAGCAACCACCTCGACCAAAACATGGCATAAGCTGGCACAAACGTAGCATGTCAGTCAACGATAATGCTGCGGAGTGTGGAGTATAATGTTTCTCAAGAAAAAAAACCATCGTGGAACTATCTGCGATGGTGCTATAGGCATAAAAGAAACTTTCTGGGATAGCTCTATAGAAATGAAAAGCTGGCTTGTAGGCTTCTTAAAACAAGCCAAGAATTGCGTGAGTGATTGATCTTTTCGACGCAACACCATCGCTTGCTAACTTACTCACCGCTGTCGCCTTCTCAAAAAGAGTGTGAGACTAATCCCAGCAGAGAATAAAGGAACGCAGCTGTGTTTGCAAATAGAATCAGCTGAAGAAAAATCACTTCACTCACAGAAGTTATCGCGGTGAGCACAACAAATCTACATCACGAAAGTAAAAAGTTGTTACTATTAAATTTATAAAAAAGTTTTGTATGCAGGCCCAAAATATTTAGACAAACTTAAGCCCAAGCCCGGCCAGACTTATGACTCTGCACCATGTCAAAAGTTTCACTCTAGGGGTTCTACTTGCATAACGACACAAAAATATATTTGAGATTAAATCAAAATTCACAACGGTGAATTGTCAAAAAAGTACCAAGTTTCACCTTCAACACGAAAAGAATGTCCAACAAAACTAGGTGTGATATATCTATAAAGCAAGTGTTTAGCACTTGGATGAAAACATTGCTGCATTGTGGGTTTGGTTAAACTCAAGTAAATCAGATGTCTTACAAACCAATGCATTCAGCACAAGCACAAAGTGTAAGAGTCAAGGAAATAATATCTTTTGGATTTGTTGGTCACCACTGTCCCGACATTGCAAGAAGTGAGGATAAATGTATATTTTATCCTTATTTCCGAGACAAGTTCCTACGTTTTGAGCTATAGGTCAATACATAGCTAGGTAAATTCTGTAGGCTACTGCTCCAAGGTTTTGATTGAAATCCTATTCACTAATGCTTGAAAACAGTCTTTTGCTGAACTCCTCATCCCAAAACTAAGTCTCCACAATAGTGCTGCTTTTTGTCTTTGGCAAAAGCTTTGCAGAGATTTGCCTGAAAATCTAACTTTCTAACATTATATAGGCTACGCTAGCATCATTAAATTATACACTGTCTGTTTCTGAATATGTGACAACCAACGTTACAGCAAAGCCAGTTACATTTCCGCACGGAGCAAATGATGTCTGTTCTGTGGTCTCTCACATGTGTAGCTGTAATACTTTCACTGTTACAAGAAAATAGCCTTTCTAGCAGTAAACTACACAGGATAAAATCTCACACAAAAGCAGTTAAACATCTTTCATGGTCTCTAGACACTTGAAAAATGCTGAAAATTATTTTATCGAAGCTAAAATTGATAAACTAACAGAATCAATGATACCACACCAAAGTCTGTTTCAGCATGAGCTTGGCTATATGTGGCCTACCATCTAACATGAAAAGGTTTTCACACACATCGTGACAAACATCACTTTTATATTTGAAACCTCTCCAAATACAAAACCTAAAGAGAAAAAAGTGAGGGGGACATGGCATATTATGTCCCCCCGTCTGAAAAAGTAGAGCCCCCATGACCCCCAACAAATTGCACCCATGGTGATGGGTACAAATGGGTGTATTGATTTGAGACACCATGTATACACACCCAGTCGGGAGGTGAGCACTGAGTGAAATACTGGCCTATTTCATGATCCAAAAACACAAGAACTGAATAAATCCCAATGCCAGATAATGATTATTAACACACTATAGAATATGTCAATTTCAGATAAATGCAACTCCTGCAAGGGCAGATTCAACTAGTGATTTCAGGTAGGGCAATATCAACAATATTTTATAGTCAAGTCTCATTATGGGTGCAGTACTGCAAGAGAAATGAGATATGGGTCACAACGCTGCTGTGACAAAACAATGGACAGCAAAATGGCCTTTTATCACGAATACAGTTTTCCGAATTGTAAAAAAACATTGTGAATAAAGTTACTTTTGTAAGTTTTAGAAGAGCGATCGCTACAATCGCTCCCTTTGAAATTGCCCTTGAACCACTGGCAAGGCGACGCTTCCAACATAGATTGAAACAACATCCGTCTGATCTTCTATAGGCTGGACAGCTTCTTGTTGACGGGCCTGGTGGATTCGTGGTCCCTCATCTTATGTGCATGTTTTTAACGAGTTGTGAAGCAATGGAGTTTGCTGAGATGAGGCAGAGGCGAGAAAAGCATCCAGACCTGCCAGCAAGATTATTGATAATGCTCCACGCCAGCGGCTAGATTGCAAGAAGTTGATGGAATTGACAGTTTCTTCCCATCGCTCCTTCCTCTTTTGATCAAGCAATGAAAGTAGGGACAAAATAGCTGTCAAAGTCAGTCCCCACTGGGGCTTGGAGGAAGGAGTGATAGAAGGTCTTGCACTCTGTCCCACATCTATCTGGCAATCAGTTGTCCTAGCTGTTATTTGCAAACGCCTGGTCCGTGTTGTTGCCGATGTTCCATTGGTGAGACAAGAAACTGGCTACTCCCTTTGGGTCATGCAGCAAGTCAAGGTTATTGGCTGTTGCCCAGGAGTCCTGACTCTCACCATCAGGAGATGTTTTGCTGCAGTCCAAGTTGACATGTTGGCAGTTGAAGTCACCAACATACAGACTGAGGTGTGGGAACATCAGAATGGCCGTAGGTGTGAGTCGCAAGGGTGGAATTTTTTAGACGTTAATGATTTATGTCTTGCAACATCTACACACAACCACTCAGTCTCTGATTGATCTGAAGACTAGTCGACCAGTGTCCATTCCAACTGCTCATGGACAAATGTGGCAAGGCTGTGCTTCCTGCTCAGGACTGAACCAGCTAGTGAGAAGTCAGGATCACTAGTTTGTCTGCAGTAATCCAGTAGGTCTCCTAGAGGACAATGACGTGTGCATTGTTCTTCCAGGCTAGCTGCTCGATGATGCTGATCTTCAGCTCCTTGGTGTTCATCTGTAGTATGGTGGTGGGTCTTGGGTCATCTTCAAGAATAGGGATGTTGCTGCGCATTGAAAAGGGCATATTCTTACACATCCAGCACAGGCAGCAGTGGTTGCTCTTGTATCGACAGTTTTGGTGAGCATTCACAATCTGCCACAATATGGAGGGCCACTTGAAGGCACCTGTAATCTTCCATGTGAAGTTCCATTACTTCACTGGGTTGTTGTAGGCAGAAATTTTGAGCTTCAGTGGCGTTTCAAGAGAGGGTTGGTGTTTTGTTTTAGTGGTGGTTAACATTTGATGTCTAGGAAATGGTACAGCCCAGAGAGGATTATCTGAAGTTTGTGATCATTTGTGTGTGATTTAATATGCACATCTTATGGATTCCCACCCACAGATAGAAAAAGTGGTTCTACTGTAAAATGAAAACATGATTGGGTACCTGGGGGATTGACAATGATTTACACTATTCAGTGGATGGGCTAGAAAACTATTAACAAGTGGGATTGATGAGCAGTTTTCATCATAGATCAGAGTACTGCCAAATATGATCTTAAATATCCTCTTGTGAGCTGCACATCTATGTTCAGTATCATGAGAGAAGGTGGGTAGACCAAGGCTACCTAAAACTACAATTTCTGGTGTATAATCAGTTTCCTCATAGTTTGTGATCAAGCTATTTTGTTTTAGTGGCTGGATTTGCTGATATATGTTTTCAAAATGTTTTGTCATGAAACACTTATCTGCTACAAATTTTTGTTTGAAGTTTTAAAGTTTAGCCTAAGTAGGTTTGTACAATTATTTGAAGCTTGCTATTCAAAATATTTTTTAGCTTCATTACCATAATAAATTGGTGAATGTAGGCAGTGGCGCATCTAGCCTCGAAAAAAGGGGACTGTCGCAGAAGGGGAGCTTTTGATATCATTTTTCAGCAAAAACCACACTTTCTCTTAACACATTGCGTGCGGAGCTGTCTGCTCGTGTCTCGTACTGTGATATGCAAAGTGGTGTCGCAAAGCAGGTCATGTCTGCCAGCAATTAGTTGCATAGCGCATGAGGTTGTCTTGCTGCAAAATTATTTTTCTCTTTCAATTTATTTGTGACTATAACTTACGAACCACAGGTGCTACAAAAAAAATCTGAAACATTATAAGAAAGTTAATTTGTACTTCCTGAACTGATGTCCTTTTCAGACTTTAGCAACGTCACTGTGACGTATTACAGTGCAGCAACTGTAGCTCCCTAATTCGTAGATGCTATTTGAAGAACACTTTGCTAAATCATTTCCAAACGAATTTGTTGAAAACAGTGTACTGTTTTTAATACAACAGTTTTTTTACAGCAAATTCTTAGAATAAATTTAAGAAATTAAGAAATTATCGCGTTGTTTGCCTGGAGTGTGGGCTAACAATGCAATGAATTATAATACGCCAAATCAAACAATGAAATGTGAGACGCCAAAGCCAACAACCAATTGTGGTATGATACATGAAAAGGAAGTAAATCACATATGTTTCAGGGAGTGATATTCGTTGAAGCATGGTATCATGCAAAGTCAAACCCCACATGCGGTTAAGCGTTTGCCACGCCTTCTGCACAATTTGCACCTTCGCTGAGGCCCCTTTGTTCAGGCTGTTGCTGGAATGATGCTCAGCACTCATACTATTCATTTTTGAACGTAGAAATAAACATTGTTTTACCTGAAAAATTAAAGTATTAGTCTAACAGCACAAAAACAACCACAAGAGCTTAACCGTACTGGGTTACCTGTGAAGCAACCACATTGGATTTCAATGTGAAACGAGTTTATCTGAGCACCGATTCGTGGTGAACACCACATATTCTCACAGGTTGCTCCTCCGCTTATATCTGTATTCTTTGAGTTTTGCAATGCCCCTTCAACAAGAAAAAATGCATCGCAAGTGCTTCAGACCAACCATGGATCGCCTGCGTGATTAATACGAATTGTAGATGAACGCCTGTGGTGGCACTTTTGAAGTGTGTTTTATGACGTGGGTTTACTCCCATGGACATACACGTAATGACGCACATTGTCACTCCTACGCACGCAAAGTGTTGAGCTTTGCTTGCATTGGAGTTGGCACTGCCAGAGGAGTAAACTCCAAAACATGTGCGTTCGACGCAATATCAATTTAAAGCACGTTCAAAAACGTGAATTGTTTCATGTCATTGCGCAGGCGCAATTTAGACAAGGCAGGGATGTTGTTTTGTAATAGCAATATGCAATGTTAGAAGGGAAATGCAGGCTGTTGCCTGTTCCAAACCATTCACATTCGAGACCTGCAGTGACAGCTTTTGATATTTTATCAGCATTAATGCTGAGTAGCCTACCTGTGGTGTAAAAGGGCCTGTCATGACAGCCAAACAGACCCCCTGGATGCACCCCTGTATGTAGGGTGAAGTTGCTTTTTGAGATTCCTTCTGAACCATGCCCACTGTTGGGCTTTGATGTGAGCAGATTTGATTTGATGTGAGCTAAAGATATAGTGAAAGGTATGTTTGCAATGCCAAGAACAGGCAAAAGATGACAGATATTCATGACAACCAAAATTTTAGCAGCATTTTATTATTTGGTTCCATAATTGCCTTTGTATACCTGTGCTGTCTGCAAAAACAAATAATGACATCGTGTTAACATAAATAACCATAAGAAAATTGTGGATTGCATAATATTTATCCACAAGCCAGTAGTAGTGTGTTCGGATGATATTCAGGGTATTAATGGGAGCAATGAGGTGATAAATGCATGATATATCATATTTGTGATTTAAATTATTTTCAAGAAAGATAAAAATTACTGTTAAAAATGGGTTATTACGTAACACTTGAAATGTTTGTAGATAGGAGAAAACCGTTTTTATAAAAAAGTAAAAATTAGCATGGCTTTAAGATAATTCAACTCCCCTGTAGAAAAATTCCCCTCACACTTTTAAGTGGCTCTACTGTGCTGTGGAAGCCAAAAACTGTTGTTTTCTAATACACACTTGCTACAAACTGACATTGAAAGAAATGATTAATTTGAGGGCATTCTTTGGGCTTTTGTATTTCTCTGAAAATATTTAAACGCTTGATTAATGCAACAGCTGAAAGATGTTGGTTGTTTGTGAAATTATTTTGTTGTTGACTATGATGACTTTCGAGTTTTGAATAGTGCGTACTGAAACTTTCTTTCAGGTCTCTGCAGCTGGTCTTCAAAATGCTTTGAATGAAATAGCTCAAGTTACTGGCAAATCACAATTGGTTGTGTCCAGGTCTTCAGTCCATAATGGTTTTGTTTATTTGATAAAATTCCGAAAAGGAGGTGAGAGAAGAATATGCTTATTGAAGAACTTTTTGGCTATAATGCATTCTAAATTATTTTAAATGTATGATAGTATCAATATAAAAATGAAGAAAAATCAGCTCATGTGAAAATTTGTATTTCTGCTATTCAGGTGTTTTTTTTGATGTTTTAGAATATGTAAAGAAAAATGACACTGTTACTGTACTTCCATAAAATAATTTTTATATCTTTCAAAATACACAATCTTTGGAAGCAAAATGTTTTGTTATTACTGATGTGATTAGCTTTGAACAGATGCGCGCACAATGTTAAGATGTGGTTTGTTTGAACTTTAGGAGATGTTCCTCTGTTGGCTTTTGTTCCTAAAATAGAAAATGGTGAGAAACTGGTACTGGAAATAACTGAAGCTGTTAAAGGACAATCCGATTTCAGAAGTTTTTATTTGAATTTACAAGGAAGGTAAAGGCTTCATTTGTGTTTCATAGGGTAATGTGGTTAAAAGGTGGGAAACTAGTGGTTTGAAGCTAAAAAAGTAGGAAAATGCTCAGGTACTGGAAGTGATGCAAGAAGTTAAATTGAACCAGATTTATCCACAAAAATGTTCTATTTACAGTCAATGCAACATTAATTTCAAGCATTTTCATTGAGCATTTGCTTTTTTCTTTCTTTACGCTCTTTTTCCTGCATCTAGATTGCAACCTCAAAACTTGTTTCATAATAAATGAAGACTACCTTTTTTATTGGTTTGCGCATTGGATATCATAAAGAAGAACTGAACAATAGGTGTCATGTAATTGCTGTATCAAACTACTTTTGTTCATATGACCAGCATTTTTTACAGAACCACCGCACTGATCCCCTTCAATGCTTCAGATGCCGTTGTGCAATCAGCGTTGCTCAATGCAACATATTCGGTGTGCTCGCCGCATGTGCTGCCATCTCCGTTGGGCAGTGGTGTACTTACAGTTAATGACTACGAAGCTGATGGCAGTTTTGGAGCATCAAGTGGATCGTTAGTAGAGGTGTGGTTCAGAAATGAAATATTTCTGATGAATTGTCAGCTTAAAGTGAAAGAATAGCATCAGTTGTGCTCACCTTTAACACCGAACGAATTTTTGCAGTTAGAGTGAAACTTGATATTCTTGCATGCCGAACACGATACAACCAAGAATCAATGCTTTAAATGAAATCAGGGTCAACGTTTTGAAACAAATGTACTGCTGGCAAAGTTTTTGAACCATTGAAATTTGTGTTGCTTTGATTTTGGCTGTCAGATGTGCAAAACTTCTGAATGATCTTTTGCAAAGTTTCTTCGTTGTTTTACATGGACATCAAAAACCTGTGCAAGTTAAAACCTTGTCTGCTGGCATAACAGTTATATCACAGCCAGCAAGGGATGTTCAGCATTGCCAGCCCCGTCATAAGCACCCAAACCACACGTCTGTTCAAACATGCTATCTCACTGAAGTAATGTCTAAAGATAAGATTTCTGAATTGCTACTTTCCTGGGAAAGCAGTGATTGTGCATTGCAAAACAACAGATGTAATTTTCTTCTACAAACTTAAATGCAGATGGCAAAACATGCTCTCTCTGTCAAGGTAGGCGGACAACAAAAAGCTGCTTAAAATGAACAGTCAGAAGCTTTGCTTTTTTTTTATCATAGAGTGAAATAATTTTGAAATGACCAAAAAAAATTAAGTCATTTCAGTCAAAATGTCTGAAAATATGGCCTAAAAACACCATTATGGCAAGTCTTAATGCAGCTGTGAGACAAATAACTGAAATGTTTCAGTGACCAAAATGTCTCAGCAAAATTACCGAAATGTCTTAGGGAAAAAAACAGGTTTGAGTTGTTATTACATCTATCTTCAGGCTTAAGCAAGCTGGAAAAGATATGCATGTTGTTTGAGTCATGCCAAAATTTTAATATATTTGAAAAAGCCACTAAATATCCTTTTCACAAATAACCGTGTTAGTTTTGAAAAAAATCTTTAATTGAGGAATTCTTGGAAATGAAAAAAATTTTTAGAAAATGTTTTTTACAGGAAAAGAAATTCTGTGATGAAATTTTTTTCTTCACCGGCTCAATGCAATGCAGTATTTCCCATTGAAATCTGCAATTGAACCATGCTGAAAAGTCATGTTGCATGTTTGTTTTTTTCACGGCAGTTTTTTGTCTAATGAATCATACGCGACCTTCTGTGGTATGTTGTTTTGTTGCATTTTTTTTCACCAAACCTCTGGTACATCCTGCACTTTATTTGCTATTATTTATTATGCACCGAACACATTGCATTTGAGTAATGTTGTCAGTCATTCGTCTCACATGGCCTAGATAACTGTTGGTGAAAATTGCATGACCCACTACCTTGTTAACATAGGCTGAGGTAGATTCCGGCACGTCGTGAAGCCGTGACACTGGACGTTGAAGGGTTGAACATGTGTTGTTGAAAGTTTGAGAAGAAATCAGACCGAATTAAACGTCTTTGATGGCACTAAGCCATAAGAATCATATTTATGTGTAGTCATTTATGATGACCATGAATTGGCGTTGTAGTGATTAGGTCCTTACCAACTCCATTCTGTGACTGAAATGGGACTAAAAAGTAAAAACATTGACCACCCTTTTCCAAAACGAAACATGGTAGTGCAAAGCATAGCCCTGCTTTTCAGGAATAATGATTGCCGCATGACTGCGCCTGCAGTAGACTCAATGCAGGCCTCACCTACACAAATGTACCCTCAGTAGTATCGCCTTCTTGTGGTACATCATGGTATTACAAACGTTGCCCTGTAAATAACCCAGCCAGTCTGTCCAACGTTGTAACTTGTGCAGCTACTGCCATGAAATGCACAAAATTAATGAAACAATCGTGCATCGGTCATAGAGCTCATCACCAAAGACTGCACTCGGGCTTTAGAGTTTAGACAAAGCGGCCTGTTCGAAAAATACACAAAATTCTCCCCCATCAGCTATCCACAATTAAAGGCCCCACGTTACATCCACTACGCATCTGCGGAGGCGAATGGGGACAGTGCAGAGTGCTTCTACCCTGGGAGACTTGAAAGCCACGCATAAGCAGTAATCTTGCCATAAGCTAGTGATTGGAAACTGGAATATCACTTCACTCACAAAAAAAACATGAACTGGCCAAGGAAGCCAAACAATATTCTCTGGATGCTGTTAGCATCTCTTCGACTAAGTGCCGTGGTTCTAACAATGTTAAGCTTGACAGTGGGTGGAAACTCTTCTGCTCTGGTGTTGAGTCAGCACAGTTTGCACAGGCTGGAGTGGGTATACTTGTAATCCCTCAGCTGGCATACTGTGTTGATGAAATGGATCCCACTATGAAAAAGGGTTTGCATGCTGAGGTCGAAGTTGTTGGGCTGTGTTGTGCAGTACTCCGCTGTGACAACATCTGTGCATAATGAACATTTTTCTTCCAGCACAGAGATGTGCACATTGCACAAGTAAACCATGTGCAGAGATTCTTTGGGTCAACGGTCACTCATTGGTTTCTGCATAGTTCCAGCTGACTTGTTCCGTTCACTGTTGGACGTTCATGTCAAAAGGTGTGCAAACCTGTCGACCGATCACCACCTGCTAGTCTGCAATGTACGTCTGGAAAAACCAACAAGGCCTACACAAAAGCGCAGGACCAGGATCTCTTACTGAATAAAGTGGGAGGTCCTAGTGGACAAAGATTTAAGAAGGACCATTGCAGATAGCGTATCTTCCTTATTCTGAGAACTCCTGTGCAGCAGAACTGGGAGGATTCGAAATACCTCACTGTCTTTAGACATCTCTGATATTTATGCTGGGTCCACACCAAGACTGAACCAAGCAAGGTCAGAGATACAATCGCACCACCTTGTCTAAGTTGGTGCATTAAGAACTTTTCAAACCATTAGATGCATTGTTTTTATGCATTTTTGGTGTCTCAGTTTTGTCATGTGCAACTGAAATAGCTTTTTCAAGTCATTTTCTGATTTTTTGCCACAACTTTAGAAATGGTTAATAACGTGGATGGTGAAACGTAAACATGGAATTTTTTTCTCTGAGCTGACATGGATTTTATTTGTTGCTGCCAAAAGAAGTATAGTTGAACCAGCCACTGACATGAAACAAATTGCCTTGCTTCGCTAAGCTCAAGTGATCAGGGAATGCATTGTAAAGCAGCAATATTCAATAACCTTGTATAGCAAAGTGTCAATGTAAACAACTGTTGTTTAAAAGGAGGTTTCTTGTCAAATATCAATCCACGAACTGTTCCTTGTATTATACCTCTAACAATGCATGTCTGCAGGAAGTTCCAGCTTTCTGTGGTCGCAGAACCCTTAAAAATCCGTCATATGTCTACAAATCCGGTAAAACTGCCCACCTCAGTAGGGGAAGTCATCAGCGGTTTTCAGTTTCCGACCACAACGTGGTAAGTGTTCTGAATGAAGTGAAAAGTGTGCTATCCAAAATTGTAAATATGCTGTCCATAGTGTTAAGTGAATTTGATGTCCATGTTGGCAGTAACAGTGTCAATGTTTTTTTGTGAGGAAATAATAGTTCATACAACTCAAAGATCGTACAGCATTGTGTAGAAGAAAACCGATTTGTTAAATGTAGAATTACACAAGTACAAATGTTTTTATAATTTACTGCAGATTCAAATTTGTTTGATATGAAACTGTATGAGCTTGTGAAATTTGTGTAGCAGTATTCCGCACTTAGACTGTTTCGTTCTTTGTAAATACAGTGATATCAGTAATCTCATAATCATGCATATTGCATGATGTGTTGCAAATGTAATGCAGAAGCTGTAACATTTTTAAGAGCCAAGTTTCTACACAAGCAACATTTACTGGAGTTTTTTTGCCACAAAGGTTTGGTGAAAGACCATGAGGTCATCTAGTCTACCAATCCTGCAATACAACTTTTAGTGCTGTTATTAGTTGTGTGAAAAAGGCAATATTTTGTTTCATTCAGTATGAAAAGTTTGAGGTAGAAAGTTTAACAAGAAAATGTGTTTGAATCAACTGCATGTTTGGCTTCTTAAATAACTGCATATTTAATTTCTATCAAGTGCAAAAAGACAGCAGGTTACATAAGCTTCCTTCGTTTAGCAGTATTGACATCCAGCAGTTTTAATGCTTCCATAGAACTGCAGGATTATATTTTTTTGGCTGCATTTCTGAATTTGCAAGAAAAAAGCAAAAACACAATATACTTTGCTAGATGTGTTTTGCTCACCGCGGGATGATACAATCCTATGTCGGTCTTCAAGGGATCTTTAAATATTCAGACAACGGCAAAAAAACGGAGCAAGAAAAACTGGACAAGCTTGAATGCGGTATTAAGCCATCACAAGGGTGGTCGCATTCCTGTCTAAATCTATTGGAGGTTAGACATTGTTGAAATCCGTTCGATCAGCCGATGTACCATCCTTCAATACGAAGGCGTTAAGTGCAACTCTGGTTCATTATATGCAAATACCTTTGCTATCGTTATTATATCGCCATTGATTTCCAGATACATTTTTAAAAACCGTGGCTTATACATAGAAATATTCGTTTGTGTGGGTTGAATACACTTTTACACAGAAATGTTAAATTCTTTAAGTTTTTATTTGCAGCATCACATCTCTGATGACTGCAGATCACTAACATGCTTCTAACCACCTTATGTAACCACCAAATGGCTAACAAAGGTTTTGTCGGCAGCATTCTTGTAACTAATGGGTTCTGCCGTTAGCTGATGTGCTCATAATTTCCATGCTAAAACTTTGCTGTAAATCAGGCCAACAGTCTGATTTATTTGCAGTGATGCAGCCCCCGTATTGGCAGTAATGCAGACCCTTCAACAGTAGTAATGCAGCTCCCCCAGCAGGAGTGATGCAGCCTTTGCATTGCTAGTGATGCAACTAAGGTTGCCAGGCGTGCTTGAGCGTCAAAGACTTTCCTTGAATTTGCTATCAAAACTGGTTATGTCCTTGAAAAACATTTAGTTGCCCTTGAAAATTTTTCAGCGTCCTTGAAAGTTCTTGAACAATTGTGAAGTTGTTCCTTATTGAACTGATTATATTGAACATTCAAGAATCAAGATAAAACAATGTTAATGAATAGAACAACAGAATTATTCAGCAATGTTTGTATGAAAAAATGTGCTACACCACTATATCTAAAAAGTATTCAAAGTGGGCATGAAGTAAAATATATATATTCAATGAATGACAAAATGTTCTTGAAAAATTTCATGTGGTCTGGTAACCCTTCTTCAGTAGTTATACAGACTCCTTATTGGTAATGATCCATCGCCTCAGCAGAAGTGGGATGCAGCCACTTCATCCATAGTTTTGCAACCAGTTCTAGGAAAACTACCAACTGGACAATTGCTAATCGTTAGCAGTTGCCTTGATTCCGTTACAACCCCATTATCAGTAGTAACAACCCACTCATCAGTATAGATGCAGCCCCATTATCAGTAGTAACAACCCACTCATCAGTATAGATGCAGCCCCATTATCAGTAGTAACAACCCACTCATCAGTATAGGTGCAGCCCCTTCAGCAGTGCTACAATCCCCATGTCAGTTAATAGACCTCCTCATTGCCTAAAGCAGCCCCCATCACCAGCAATATAGCCCCTCATCCGTGGTGATGAAGCCCTCTCCTCAGTGCGTTGTGAGGAGCGATTTGTTTTTTCAAGTGTTACTTGTCTGAAAAACGGTTTGTGAACTGTGTGAAGAGACCATTATTTTGAGGGAAGTTGCGATTTGCACCTGTCAAGATCTCGCAGATTGTTTCTCAGGTTTGAACAAAAATGCAAGAATGAGAAAAGAAATTCACGTACTGGAAGGTGTCTACGAGCTGTCGGTTTGATCTAGTAACTTCAATCCGCTGCTTAGCGATGTGTTGATGCAGAGT